>MDTB01204590.1_pt1 | contig 12970 bp, 14 predicted proteins | sample 811161 | NCBI WGS metagenome assembly MDTB01 (sample SAMN05326650, study PRJNA326480) | marine metagenome | isolation source: seawater | place: Mediterranean Sea | collected 2009 | reverse complement strand
TTTTTCAAATTTTTGTCTTCTAGTCTCGTAAAGAATTCCAATTAAGTTAATTACTATGTCTGAATTGTTAATTGCTTCTTTAATTTTTGAAAAATCATTCGGACTCCAATCTATGAACTCTATAGAGCCTGGTGTTGCTTGGGTCTTTAAATATCCTTTTTGAAAGGCATTTCTTGTGGGAATTATACATCTATAGTTTTTCTTGGTCAAATTTCGAACAAGATATCTTCCTATAAATCCACCACCACCAAGGATTGTTGCTATTGGGTAATTATTCATGGTAATGAGAATAGTTATATGAATATTATAAAGTTTCAAGAGGACATAACTCCAGAAATAGCAAATTCATTTAAAGATAGTATTGCTATAGATACTGAAGCAACCGGACTGCAAATTCCAGAGCGAGATAAGCTAAGCTTAATTCAAATATGTGGGGAAAAAGGAGATGTATATATTATTCAGCCAAATCGAAAAACCTACGAGGCTCCAAATTTGGTTTCAGTTTTGGAAAATAGCAAAATTCAAAAAATTGGTCATTTCTTAAGATTTGATAAAAACGGATTAGAGTATTTTTTAAAATGTAAAATCAAAAATATTTTTGACACGAAGATTGCTTCAAAGATAGTGCGAACATACACAGATTCTCATGGTCTTAAAAATCTAGTACAAGAATTTTGTAATAAAAGTTTAGATAAAAGACAAGGTAGTAGTGATTGGAATAGAAATATTAATGAACTTTCTGATAAACAGTTAGAGTATGCTGCTAATGATGTGATTTATTTGCACAGAATTAAATCTGAATTAGAAAAAATGTTAATTAGAGAAAATAGAGTAGATTTATATAAAAGGTGCATAAATTTTTTAGACACGAGAGTTGAATTGGATCAAAATGGTTTTAAATTTGATATATTTGAACATTAATGGGAAAAGTAAACTATATAAAAATTGCTAAAAAAGTAGCTTCAATTCAAATAGGAGAATTGAAAAAAATTAATAAAGTTTTTGATAAGTCTTTTATTAAAGCAATAGATCTAATTTCATCTTGCAAAGGAAAAGTTATCACAGCAGGAATTGGTAAAAGTGGATTAATTGCAAGAAAAGTTTCCGCAACTTTATCTTCGGTTGGGATATCTTCTTTTTATTTGAATCCTGGTGAAGCTAATCATGGTGATCTTGGTCAAATAGAAAAAAAAGATATTTTAATTGTATTTTCTTATTCGGGAAACACTGCAGAGATGAGTAATATGTTAAAATATGCAAATCGATTTTCAATAAAGATAATAGGCGTAGCATCAAAAAAAGAGAGTATTTTATTAAAATATAGTGACATTAAAATTCTTTTACCAAGAGTTGACGAAGCTGATCCTACTAAGATGGTTCCTACTTCCTCAACAAGTATAACACTTTTGTTTGGTGATTGTTTGGCTGTAGCATTAATGTACAAAAAGAAATTCTCAAAAGATCGCTTTAAAATATTTCACCCTGGAGGAAATATTGGTCAAACATTAATGTTAGTAAAAGATATAATGATAACTGGTAAAAAACTTCCAACAATAAATATAAATAGATCAATAGCTGAAGCTATTAAAGTTATTAATTTAAAGAAATTAGGATTAGTAGTAATTCTTGCTAAAAATTCTATTAAAGGAATTGTGACAGATGGAGATGCGCGAAGAGGAATAAAATTTTATTCTAAAGATGAAAAAATTTCAAAATTTATGAGCTCAAAACCTATGACTGTAGAGGAAAATATTTCTGCTTCTAAAGCTTTAGCAATTATGAATGAAAAAAAAATTACAAGTTTGCTTGTAGTTTCCTCAAATAAATCTATGAGTAAAAAGTTAAAGGGTATTGTACATATTCATTCATTACTAAAATATGGTGTGAAGTGACCTTAAGAAAAAAAAAAATCATAATTTTACAATTAATTATATTCGTATTTGGAGTTTTAGTTCTTTATTTTACTTATGGTAAAAAAAAAACAGAAACAGTGATTTCCACTAGTGATCAAAAACTTATAGAGGAAAGACTTTCGAAGGATGAGGAGGATCCTATTAATACCTTTGAAAATGTAGAATATTCTGGAATAGATCTAAATGGAAACAGATATACTGTAAAATCTGAAGTTGCCAATTTTGAAAACGAAACTCCAGAAATTATTAATATGACTGTCATGAGTGGAATTTTTTATTTTAAAGATGGCACCATACTTTATATAAAAAGTGACAGAGGAATTTATAACAATAAAACTTTTGATATTAAATTTAGAGATAATATAAAAGCTAATTATGAGAATGAAGAATTAAATGCTGATAATCTTGATTATTTTAATTCTAAAAGTTTTCTTAGTATTTATGGAAATGTTAAAACAGAGAGTATAAAAGGCACTATTTTGGCTGACAAGATAGATTTTGATTTAAATCTTCAAACTTTAAAGATAAATATGTATGATGACAAAAAAGTAAAAGTAAATGTAAACTTAGAAGAAAATAAAAAATGAGAAAAGGTTTTAGAATAATCAAATTTAAAAAAGATAAGCCAGTATTTCAAATTAAAGATGTAAGCAAATCTTTCAATGGCAGGCCTATACTAAAAAAAATATCTATGGAAATGTACCCAGGAGAAATCGTGGGACTTTTAGGTCCTAATGGATCAGGTAAATCAACTTTGTACAGTATCATTATAGGAGAACATAGTGCTGATAATGGAAAAATATTAATAAGCAATAAAGAAATACATGAGCTTCCTATTCATGAAAGATCAAAATCTGGAATTGGTTATTTAAGTCAGCAAAGAAGTGTTTTTGGAATGTCTGTATATGATAATTTATTGGGTATTTGCCAACTAAGAATTAAAAATACTGAAAAACAAATATCAACTGTTGAAAAATTACTCGACGAATTTAACCTTCAACATTTGAGAAATATTCATAGTAATGTTTTGAGTGGTGGTGAGGTAAGAAGACTTATGATGGCTAGGATATTAATAAATAAGCCAAGTGTAATTTTGCTCGATGAACCTATGGCTGCACTCGATCCAATAGTGGTCCAAGATATTCAAAAATATATTCTTAAAATTCAATCTTATGGATGTGCAATATTAGTAACCGATCACCAAGTTAGGAATTTATTTGACATAGTAGATAGAGCTTATGTGCTTGGTGAACAATCAATAATTGCACAAGGAACTCCGAATGAAATTCTAAAATCATCCAAAGCTATTGAATTATATTTCGGAACCAAATATTCTTCGTGATAATTTAATGATCAATAAAAGCTATTCAATTAATACTTCAACAAGTATTAAAAATTTTAATAAATCTATATCAGTAGATAGTGATAAATCTATGTCGATTAGATCTTTTTTAATTGGTTCTATAAGTCATGGAATATCTAAAATAGAAAATGTTTTGGAATCAGATGATGTTATTTGTACAATAAAAGCTTTAGAAAAACTTGGCGTTAAAATTAAGAAAATTAAACAAGTTTACTATGTTTATGGAAAAGGACTAGGTTCATTAAAAATAAAAAAAAATTCTACTTTATTCTTTGGAAATTCAGGAACTTTAACGAGACTTTTAGTTGGTATTTTAGCTACAACACCAAATATAGAAATAAAAATAAAAGGTGATCATTCACTTAATAGAAGAAATATGAGTAAACTAATATATCTAATGGAAAATTTTGGAGCTGAATTTTTTCCAAAAAATAAATTTAAATTACCTTTGAAATTAGTTTCATCTGAAATGCCTATAGGCATAAATTATAATGCTGGAATATCAGCTCAACTCAAAAGTGCCGTAATATTAGCGGGGCTTAACTCTTTCGGTATTACAACAATAGCAGAAAAAATACAAAGTAGAGATCATACAGAAAAAATGATATTAAAAAACTCAAATTCTTTAAATATAAAAAAAGGTAAAAAAAGAATCATTAAAGTAAAAGGGAAAAGTTTTTTAAATACTTTAAAATTTAATGTTCCAGGAGATCCATCCTCTGCAGCATTTTTTGCTGCTTTAACAATACTTAAATCCAATTCTTCATTGAAAATTAAGGATGTAGGATTAAATCCTAAGAGGATAGGGTTTTATGAAATTTTAAAAAAAGCTGGCGCCAAAATTAATTTTAAAAATATAAAAAATAAAAAAAATGAAATATTTGGGGATATTTTAATTAAGAGTAGTAAAATAAATCCTCTGAAAACTTCTAAAAAATATTATGTTACAGCAACAGATGAATATCCTATTATGTTTGTAATGGCAGGGTTGACTCCTGGGATTTCAATTTTCAAAGGTATAGAAGACTTAGCAAACAAAGAAAGTAACCGAATTAAAGAAATGCAAAAAATACTCTATCAAATAGGAGTCAAAAGTAAATTTTCAAAAAATCAACTAAAAATTTTTGGAAAAAAAATTAACAATAATAAAAAAAAGACAATAAATGTAGCTAATCTTGGAGATCACAGAATTTGTCAAAGCGCAGCTATATTATCTCTAGTTACAGGTATTAAAGCTAAAATTAAAAATTTTGAAACTGTAAATACTTCAGCACCTTCTTTTTTAAAGATCATTAAGTCCCTTGGAGGAAAATTTGAAATTAAATCGTAATTATAAAATAATAATTGCTGCCGATGGTTCTGCTGCTAGTGGAAAAACTACTGGTGCTAGACTAATTTCAAAAAAATTTGGACTAAAGTTTATGTCATCTGGCCTTTTGTATAGGTTCGCAGCTTACTTAATTTTAAAAAACAATCCAAAAAATAAAATTATATTTTTAAAGAATGCGTTTAAAAGGCTAAATTTAAATAGTTTAAATAAAATTAACCTACATACTAATAAAATTTCAGAATTTACTTCAGTTATTGCTAAACAAAGAAAAATAAGACTTATTTTAAAGAACTATCAAATTAAATTTTCAAAAAAATACAATAAAGTTTGTATAGAGGGTAGAGATATTGGAACTGTTATTTTGCCTAAGGCAGATATTAAATTTTTTTTTAAATGTGACTTGAATACAGCTGCAAAAAGAAGATTTAAAGAATTAAAAAAAAAGGGGAGCAAAATTAAATTTGATCAAGTTAAAAAGTCTTTAAAAATAAGGAATTTTAGAGATATTACACGTAAGAATAGTCCTTTACTGAAAAGCAAGGATGCGATAATTGTGGACACCGGAAAAATAAGAAACATCCCTGATATGATAAATAAATTGTCAGTGATAATTAAGAGTGAAATTTATAGAAAATATGGCAATTGAACAACAAAAAAAAAATTTAGACACTGCTTCTTATAAAGAGTTTGAAAGTCTATTAAATGAAGATTTTAAAGATAGAAAATTAAAAGAAAACGAAATCATTAAAGCTACTGTTACTGAAATCACAAAAAACTTTATAATTGCGGATTGTAAAGCAAAAATGGAGGCAATGATTCCTATTGAAGAGTTTAAACATGATAAAGAGATGGAGACACTTAAGGTGGGGTCAGAAATAGAAGTTTATTTGGAAAGAATTGAAAGTTTCAAAGGTGAAATAATTATTTCTAGAGAAAAAGCAAGACGAATGAATGCTTGGAAAAAAATGGAAAGAGTCTTTGAAAGTCAAGAAGAATTAGTCGGTTACATCACAGGGAGAGTAAAGGGAGGATTTATATGTACGGTGGATGGATTGCCTACATTTATGCCTGCTTCTCAAATAGACGTTAGACCTCTAAAAAAAGTTGATCATCTAATGAACGTTCCAGTAAAAGTAATTGCTACTAGAATAGATAAAAATAGAGGTAACGTATGTACTAGTAGACGAGCAGTTCTAGAGAAAAGTAAAAATGCAGAAGTAAAAGAGATTTTAAAAAATTTGAAAGAGGGAGATATAATTAATGACGCTAAAGTAAAAGCTACTACTGATTGGGGAATTTTTTTAGATATCAATGGTATAGATGCTTTATTACATGTTAGTGATTTGTCTCATGGAAGAGTAAAAAAACCTTCAGACTTAGTTACGATAGGGCAAAATATAAAAGTAAAAATTACAAAAATTGATCCTGTAACAAACAGAGTTTCAGCTTCAGTGAAAGCTCTCACCGAAGATCCATACGAAAATCTAAGTAAAAAATATAAGATTGGTGAAATTTATAGTGGAGTTTGTACTAAATTAATGGATTACGGTGCGTTCGTTAAATTAGAAGACGGTATAGAAGGATTAATTCACAATAGTGAGCTATCTTGGACCAATCGAAATGTAGAGCCAGCTAAAATCTTATCCGTTTCACAAACTGTTAAAATAAAAATAGTTGCAATTGATGCTGGAGCAAAACGAATATCTCTTTCATATAAAGAAACATTAGAAAACCCTTGGAAAAAAATTTTAGACAAGGTTGGTTCAGAGGTCAAAGTAAAAGTTAAAAATATAACAGATAAAGCAATATTTGCTGAACTAGATAATGGTTTAAGTGGAATGCTTCATTATAAAGAAATATCGTATAATGAAAAAGAGGAAGATCTAAAAAAATTCAAAAAAAATGATTTAATTAAAGTTAAAATAATAGAAATAAAAGACGACAAAATAAGATTTTCTATTAGGGCTTTAGAAAAAGATCCTATGGATTGGTTTAAAGATAATAATAAAAAAGTGGGAGATATAATTACAACTAGAATAAATGAAGTCATGAAGACAGGTGTTAAAGTCTCGATAGATCCAGAAAAGCTTCTTATTACCACAATAAAAAAATCTCAGCTTGCTATAGTAGCCAGCGATGCTAGACCTGAAGTTTTTTCTCCAGGAAACGCGCTCGATGCTAAAATAACAGAGCTAGATGTTAAAAAAAGAAAAATATCTTTAAGTGTGAAAGCTGCACAAATTGACGAAGAAAAGAGTTTAGTGGCAAAATTTGGTGAAGGGGCTACTAAATCAGGAGCAACATTAAAAGGTATATTTGAAAAAGCTTTAGGAAAAAAGAAAAAAGAAAAATAATTGGTTACATCGGATATAATAAAAAAACTAAAACAACAACATCCAAGTTTAAGCTCATCCCAGATTCAATACATAGTTAGCATAATAATAGAAACAATTTCATCAAGTCTAATCAACGGAAAACCAGTTGAATTAAGAGATTTTGGGAGATGGAATTTAAGAACATTGCCAGCAAAATATAATGCAAGAAACCCAAAAACAGGTAAAAAAATCTATGTACCATCAAAAAAGAAAGTTTTATTTACTATGTCCAAACATTTAAAAAGTGTAATAAATTAATTCTTATGAAAAAAAAAATATTTATAGCTTGTGACACAAATAATTTAAAAAAAGTAAGAAAAATCTTAAAATATACAAAAACTAACAAATTAGATATTGGTTATAAATTTGGTCTTGAATTTTTTTATTCAAAAAATGGTAGAGCTTTTATTTCTAAATTAAATAAAAATATATCTGTATGGGCAGACTTAAAAGCAATGGATATTCCAAATACCGTAGCATCAGCAATTAATTCATTAAAAGATTTAAAAAATATTAATTTTTTAACAGTGCATGCTGCGGGGGGGTACGAAATGATGAAAATTGCAAAAAAAGCTTCTAAAAAAATAAACAAAAAAATTAAAATTTTAGGTGTTACTGTTTTAACTAGTTTTTCAGAAAAATCCTTAAAAAAAACAGGACATACAAAATCCATAAAAAAAATTGTTATAGAACAGTCTCGATTAGCAATGAAGGCTGGTTTAGATGGGATTATTTGTAGTGCTCATGAAGTAAAATTTATTAGGAAAATCTGTAAAGGAAAGATGATTATAACTCCAGGTATTAGACTTCAAGGAGATAAAGTGCAAGATCAAATGAGGGTAATGACACCTCAAAAAGCTTTCAAAAATAAATCTGATGCTATAGTAATTGGTAGAAGTATTACTGAAGGAAATATTAAAAAAAATATTCTGAAATTAATAAATTCCTTTAAATAAAAATGTTAGTTAAAATTTGTGGACTTAATCCTTTAAAAGATGTTCAAATTTGCTTAGATTATAAAGTAAATTTTTTAGGTTTCGTTTTTTATAAAAATTCACCAAGAAATCTTGATTTTAAAGAATTAGATATCTTGAAAAGCTATAATAAAGGAAACTCTTCTTTCGTAGCTGTCACTGTGGATCCTTCAGATGAATTTATTGATCAAATTAAGAATAAAAATTTTGATTATATTCAACTACATGGTTCAGAAAGTTTTGATAGAATTGAGGCTATTAAAAAAAGGTCAAATCTAAAAATTATCAAAGTTATTAAAGTTAATTCAAAAGCCGATGTAAATAAATATCAGAAATATAAAAATGCTGATATATTTTTATTTGATACACCGGGTATGGAGAAATCTATTGAATTTCCAAGAGAATTAATTAAAGAATTGCCAAAAGGTAATAAGTTTGCTTTAGCTGGAGGTGTTTCTATAGACACGGTCAAATATTTAGCTAAATTAGGAGTTAAGTTCTTTGACCTCAGTTCTTCTTTAGAAAGTGACTTAGGGTATAAAGATCATAAAAAAATAAAAGATTTCATGGAAAAATTAAATGATCAAAATTAAAAAAGGTATTCAATTAATAGACCAACACGATAAAAATGGTTTTTATGGTGGAAAATTTGGCGGAAATTTTATTCCTGAAACTCTTAAGAAACCTATAGATGATCTAACTAATTTATTTGAAAAGCTTAGAAAAGAAAAAAACTTTATCAAAGAAAGAGATTTTTATTTTAAAAATTATGTTGGATCACCTACACCATTTATAAAGCTAGAAAATTTAACTGAACATTTAGGTGGTTCGTCAATTTACGCAAAAGTTGTATCAGAGGCAAATGGTGGAGCACACAAAATTTATAATGCAACGGTTCATTGTCTCATAGCAAAAAGAGCAGGAAAAAAATATGTTGTTGGTGATACTGGAGCTGGATACGCAGGCAAGATGCTTTCTATGGCAGCAAAAAAATTTGGACTTAAATGTAAAATTTTTATGGGTGCTAAAGATATAAAAAGACAAAAACCAAATGTTGATGCAATAAAAAAAAATGGAGCAAAAATAATACCAGTTACAACTGGCAGTCAAACACTTGTCGATGCAGTGAGTGAATGTATGCGCTACTGGGTTTCAAATTGTGATACTACACATCTGTGTGTAGGTTCCACAGTAGGGCCAAATATTTTTATAAAGATTTGTGCTTGGAGTACAGCCCAAATTTCAAGAGAATTGATTGAACAAGTTAAAGAAGAATTTGGAAAGATTCCTAATAAATTAAAACTTCTTAATTGTGTTGGAGGAGGAAGTTCTGCTATGGGATTTTGGAATGAATTTATGCACACTGATGCTGAATTTATTGGAATAGAAGCTGGAGGACCAAAAAATAGTAAACTACATGCAGCACCTTTAACTAATGGATCTAAGGTAGGAATTTTACATGGAGCTGCTCAATATGTTATTCAGGATAAAGAAGGTCAAATAGGTTCGACAGAGTCTATATCGGCAGGTTTAGATTATCCTGGTATTTCTCCATTACACTGTTTTTTAAAAGATACAAAAAGAGCAAGATATACATCTGCAACTGATGAAGAGGCTCTAGAGGCATATAAGTTAGTTTCTAAGTTAGAAAATATTTCACCTTCTTTAGAACCTTCACATGCTTTTGCCGAAGCAATTAAGATAGCTCCAAAGCAAAAAAGATCTGATGTAATTATCGTAAACTCTTGCGGAGACAGCCTGAAAGACAAAGATATAATTAAAAAAAAGATAGGATCATATAGAAGATGAAATCAAAAATTGCCTTAGCTTTTGAAAAATGTAAAAAAGAAAATAGGCCAGCACTATTAACATATACCGTTGCTGGAGATAAAAACAAAAAAATGTCTTTGGAAATTATTAATTCAGTATCAGATTATTCAGATATCGTGGAGTGGGGTTTTGCACACAATTGTCCAATTGCAGATGGAGGTCAAATTCAAGAGAGTTCTTATAGAGCTCTAAAAAGTGGAATTAAATTAGATGATATTTTTTCTATGGTAAAAAAATTTAAAAAAAATAAAAAAAAACCATTAATTTTAATGGGCTACTATAATTTAATTTATCAATATGGAGAAAATAATTTTCTAAATAAATGCAAAAACTCAGGCGTAGATGGAATAATCATTGTTGATTTACCTTGGCCAGAGAATAAAAATTTTGCAATTAAATGTAAAAAGAAATTTATTACGTTTGTACAATTATTGGCTCCCACAACAACTACAAGCAGAATAAAAAAAATTTTAAAAGACTCCCACGAAATGGTCTATTATATCAGCATGTTATCAACAACTGGAGGAAAATTAAAAATTTCACCTAAAACTATATTAAAAAATTATTATAAAATAAAAAAATTGAACCCTTATAAAAATTTAGTAATAGGTTTTGGAATTACTGATAAAACAATTTCCTCCTTTAAAAATGTAGACGGGTTGGTTGTTGGGTCTCAAATAGTCAAAACTTTATCAAATTCTCTCAAAAAACGTCAAAATCCTGTCACAAAGTTAAATAAGATGGTATATAATTTAAAAAGGAAAATCATTTGAACTGGATAACAAAATTTATAAAACCTAAAATAAAATCTCTTTTTAGCAAAAAGTCTTCTAAAACAGATGAGGCTCTTTGGACAACATGCGAATGCAAAAATTTAGTTTATAAAGATGATCTTATAAATAATTTTAATTGCTGTCCTAAATGTGGTTCACATCATAAAGTTTCTTGCAATGAAAGATTTGATCTATTTTTTGATAACAAAGAGTACGAGATATTAGAAACACCACTTCCATATGATGATCCTCTTAATTTTGAAGATAGTAAAAAATATGTAGACAGACTTAAATCAGCAAGGAAGCTTACAAATCAAGATGATGCTATCTTAATTGCAAAGGGAAAAATAAAAAACATAGATGTTACCGTAGGGGCTCAAGATTTTAGATTCATGGGGGGGTCATTTGGGATGGCTTCTGGAGAAGCTTTTATCTCTGGAGCTCAACATGCAATAGAAACAAAAACTCCTTTTATTTTTTTTAGTTGTTCTGGAGGTCAACGTATGCAAGAGTCAACTCTAGCATTATGTAATATGACTAGAACTACGTTAGCAGTAAGTGAGCTTAAAAAAAATAATATTCCATTTATTGTAATCTTAACTAATCCTACTACTGGAGGTGTTACAGCTTCGTGGGCAATGCTAGGAGATATAATAATTTCAGAGCCTGCTGCTATGGTAGCGTTTGCTGGAGCACGAGTTATAAAAGATACTGTAAGAGAAGATTTGCCAAATAATTTTCAAACGGCAGAATATCTTTTAGATCATGGTTTTGTAGACCTTATAGTCGAAAGAAAATATCTTTCTTCGACAATAGGTACTTTACTAAATGTTTTGTTGAAAAAAGAAGAGGCTCAAGCTAATAATGAGTCATCTAATGTCGTTACCATCGATAAATCTCTACAATCAGCTAGCTAAACACAAGCTATTTAAAAAATCTGTAAACTTCAAACTAGATCGAATTAAACTAGTTTTAAAAAAATTAGGTAACCCAGAAAAAAAACTTAAAAACGTAATTAATATAATCGGTTCAGATGGAAAATACTCCCTTCTAACTTCTCTTAAATACTTTTTAGAGGCTGACAATCGCGCATCATCTGCCTATATATCTCCAAGTTTAATAGATATTAAAGAAAGATTTTGGGTAGGGAATAGATATTTAACCCATTCTGAAATAAAAAAAACTATTAAGATAATAGAGAGGCAAGAAGTGCCTTTAACAATATTTGAAGCTTTAACAGTAATTTTTTTAATAAATGCATCGTTAAGAAATAATGAATTTAATCTTATAGAGGCTGGAGCTTTATTTGCAAAAGACTCAACAAATGTTTTTGATTTTCCATTAATTCAAGCAGTTGTAAATATCAACAAACAGCATTTAAATTTCTTAAAAAAGAAAACTCTTAATGAGGTAATATTCCAAAAAGTTGGTTTTTTGAGCAATTTTACAAAAATTTATGTCGGAAAACAAAAGAAAAAAACTCTTACAAAAATTAAACACTATTTAAAAAAAAAATAATAGTGAAAAAATATATTCAAATCAGTGGAAGTTATTAAAAATAAATAATTTCTATTATTATAAAGATAAAGAAACAAAAATTAAATTAAATAGTAAATATATCCATTCAGAAGGTTTGCTAGAAAATTTATGCATGGCAATCAAGATTTCTTTAGATTTAAAAATTAACAAAAAAATTATTGAAAAAACAGTGCCTCAAATTAAATTTCCTGGAAGAGTTCAATATTTAAATAAAGGAAAAATAAAAAAGATGATAAATAAAAATGAAAAAATAATTTTGGATGGAGCTCATTCTCTAGTGGCGGCAAAAAATTTAGCTAAATATTTAAAAACCATTAAAGGACCAAAATATGCGATTTGGGGAATGATAAAGAATAAAGAGCCTTTTAAATTTATTAAACAATTCAAAGGTGTTTTTGAAGAAGTTGTTACAGTTCCAGCAAGTAATAAAGAAAATTCTATTTCAAATTATTTACTCATGAATTCTGCAAAGAAAAATAATTTGTCAGTAAGTTCCGCTAAAAATGTCGATCAGGCAATAAAATATATTTCGAGTAAACAAAAAAAAACAATAGTAATTTTGGGTAGCTTATATTTAGTTGGCAGTGTTTTAGATAACAATTAAGAACTTTTTATCCATTCTTTCAATTGCTGCTTACCAGGCCAACCGACTTTTTGAGAAACTTGTTCACCATTTTTGAATTTTATAAATAATGGTACTCCCCTGCAATTAAGAGAGGTTGCAACATTGGGTGACTCCTCTATATCTAACTCACCTATTTCAATCTCATTTTCTAACTCTTTTGAAAGCTCATTGCATGGAGGTATTGCCATTTGGCAAGGATTGCACCATGTGGCACCTAGTTTTAAAATTTTTATTTTATCTCCTGATTT
>MDTB01187915.1_pt1 | contig 12971 bp, 9 predicted proteins | sample 811161 | NCBI WGS metagenome assembly MDTB01 (sample SAMN05326650, study PRJNA326480) | marine metagenome | isolation source: seawater | place: Mediterranean Sea | collected 2009 | reverse complement strand
TATTTTTTAGGGATTAGCGATGGTTCGGGAAATTTTTCATCCAAATAAGTAATAATGTTATTGCTTTCAATAAGCACTGTTCCATTGTGGACTAGAGTGGGAACTAAGCCTCTTGGATTTATACCCAGATACCATTTACTGTAATTTTCAGCTTTTATAAGATTTATAGAGTGTTTCTTCCAGGGTATGCCTTTAAGGTTAAGAACAATTCTCGTTTTTTGACAACATGATGATGCTTGAAAATCAAATAAATTAAGACCTTCCCAATTCAAAACTTCTTTGGTTTTAATATCATTTTCTAATAGCTTAGCCAATATTGTATTCCCCTTATTGCGTGTATGAAAAATATAATTAAAATTCATTTAAAAAGTTTACTTATTGATGTCCCTTACTCGGCATGTTTTTTAATATATTCCTCATTTTTTTTTGCCGCTTCCGCCCATGGTATTCTGTCTTCTTCCCCGCCCCAAGTATCCATATCAAAAATAATTTGGGAGATAGTGGCCCCTCTTTCTTTCCCAGTTGGCCATCTATTTATAATTTTCTGCATAGCAGAGACCCGTTTAGGATAAACGCTCGCGAGATTTTTACTTTCACTGGGATCCAAGTAGATATTGTATAAAGCGATTTTGTTACCGGTAATGAGCTTCCACGGTGGTTGGTAAAGAGCTGTATTGTCAAAACCTGTGACCAAATAATCCGGTATTCTTTGTTTTTCTTGATTTGATAAGTATTTAAGTTGCGAAGCTCCATCAATCTCAGCGGGTATATTTTTTTTACTACCAACAGCATCCAAAAGTGTTGGGAGAACATCACTAATTGTCATAAAACCTTCATGCTTTCGCGGCTCAAAATTATTTGGCCACCAAATAGCCGCCGGGACACGAACCCCACCCTCAAGCGAACTAGTTTTTCCTCCTCTTAATGGAGTATTTGAACTGCCGCCATCCATATAAACAGATGCAAGCTGTTCTAAAAATTTTCCAGGAAATGGACGATCAAAAAAAATTGAGGATACGTTAACTATTTTTTTTGCTATGCTCCAGAATTCTGGGTCTTCAGAAATCTGACCACCATTATCACTGGTAAAAAATATTAAAGTTTTGTCATCCATATTATTTTGTTCTAAAGCATTTAGAATACGACCAACTTGATTGTCTAATTCAGCTACCATTGCAGAATGAATCTGCCTTCTGGGGTCAGTTACATGTGAATAATTTTTAATTTGATTATCAGGTGCTTCATTAGGCAAGTGAGGTGCCCCAAAAGCGACATACAAAAGTAAGGGTTGTTGTTTGTTATGATTGTTAATTAATGATATTGCCTCATTACCTAATAGAGTTGTTGCATATCCTTTTTCCCTTATGGTGCTTCCATTTCTTTGCCAATCATGTCCTCCACCATGATTATGGTCCCAGTAGCCAATGCCTCCAGATAGATAACCATAAAAGTGTTCAAATCCTCTTGCGTTAGGTGTATATTCAGTTATGAAACCGCCAAGATGCCACTTCCCAACCATAAAACTTTTATAACCTATCTCGTTTAAGTATTGAGGTAATAGCTTTTCACTGAGATCAAGCCCTACCTTCTGGTTTTTTGATATTGATCTTGTTATTCCAAGTCGTTTTGGTGACTTACCTGTCATCAATGCTGCTCTAGTAGGGCTGCAACTTGGCTGTACATAGAATCTATCCAACTCTATTCCTTCTTTAACAAGAGTATTTATGTTTGGAGTGTTTATTGTACTTCCATGATAGCCAACATCATCCCAGCCTAAATCATCAGCTAAAATTATTATTATGTTTGGTTTTTGCGATAGATTGTCATTAACTTGCGAGTAAGAATGATAGGGATAGCAACAGCAAAAAAAAGAAAAATAAATACTGATTAACAATACCTTGTCAAAGTTAATATCAATAAAGCTGTGATGCCTAAACTTCATAAGTAGATATTAGCCAAGTGGCTAAAAAAATCAATGGATAATAGTTTACCTAAGTAAAGATTTTTTGGTTTTTAAGCGTAAGTAAATGTTACTCTGATGAAGTAATTATTTTTAAGAATGAGAAGATGGATTAAAAAAATTTGAAATAAATTCAATTATTCGATTTTTAACTTTATCTTTTTCTTTATCTTTAATTTCTAGAGTGATGATTAAGTAGGGTTCAAGTAAAGCCCAGGCAATTTCTGAGGACATTATCATTGCCATTCGCGATTTTGCTTCTATCTTATCGATATTTTCTAAATTATCTTTATAAAATTCTTTAGTAATTTTACGTGGAACAGATAGACCCTGATCCAATTCAATAGTTGCTAGGTCCAAATCCCCATCAATAGCACATCTTATAATTGCAGTAATGTATGTTTTATCAATGCCTAGACCTAATGGTTGATATCCTTCAATATTAGTCCGCTGCCAATGTTCAACTGCGAGTTTTGTAATAGCTTTCTTTAAAAGTTCACGTTGGCTACCGAAATAATGATGTATTTGGCCATGATTTACTCCTGCATGATTAGCTATTTCTCTATTAGAAATCGCTTTTGGTCCGTATCTAGCCAAAAGTTCTCCTGCAGAAGCTAAAAGTTTTTCCTCCACATTACTAATTTTTTTAGATGGTGCTTTTGAAGTAGTTTTCATAATTTGGAATTTATAAGAAAAGTTTTTTAAAATAAGAAAATATGAATAATATAAAATGGATTTTACTTGTTTAAAACATATTTATTTTTTAAATAAGAAAATTTATATTATTTTTAACTAGCCAATTGGCTAAGATTAAATTAAATAGTAGTCTTGATTAATTAATTTGAGAAATAAATTTGCTATTAAATATTAGAACTAAAATTTTCAAACAATCGTCTATAGTGATTAATAAATTTATTTTAAATTTATTTAAATTTGCAGCAATTCCTTTATTATTTTTATTGCAACAATATATAAAGATCAGATGTTACTATCGTCTAAGTTATTTTGCCAATGAGACCGTTAAAGAACAATTTTGGATAGATGGGGTTTTGTTCCGACTAAGGCATTTGGCAATTGAAGGTTTTCAGCACAGGGTGACCGAGACAGGAGATTTATCTGCTTCAAACGAAAATACTATTATTTTTATGGGAGGTATACCTACCGACTCGAGTGAGACTTTCTATTGGTTAGTAGCGCAAATAAACAAAAAGAATAATAAACTTCGTTGTATAATTATTCATCTCCCTTTCATGGAAGAGCACTGCCAACTGGAATATGATGAATTTTTAACGTCCCCATATTTTGCTTTAACGCTCCCATTTTTTAAAAAACTTTCTTTATCTAAATTTCCAATTGATCCACGATTTGATCATATTAACCAAGCAAAGACTACTCGTAAAATTATTGAACAATTGAATATTGAAAAAGCTCATTTCGTGGGACATGATCGAGGTGCTGTTATTTTTGATTACTTAATAGGAGAACATCCAAATTTAGCATTTACATTTTCTAGAGGGTCTCAGTTATGGGATTATTATGATAATAAATGGATGGATCTTGCACCTAGATATATTGTTGGGCCTCCCCATCGATTAATGACTTTACCATGGCAACTTCAGCTTCTATTTAGTTTCATAATAATTTTTAAGAAACCTATTTGTGTTTTATCTCCCAATTTTATTAATGAAGTCAAAAAAGTTAATAAAGGAACAGAGGCTTATGACCGCAAAACGCATCTATTGTATAAAACCTTAAATTTATCGAAATCTACAAAACTCAAAATTCAACAAATAATGTTGCAGACTGACTCGAGAGATGAGGTTCTTAGGCGAGAACCACTTAAAATTTCTAGAGTTCCAATAATGCAATTTCAGGGTGAAGATGAGTTTGCTTTTGATGAAAAAGGAACACTTATTTCAGACCAGCCGTATTTTGGAAAGTTTAACCTTTTTCCTAATGATGTTTTTGATCTTTATCCAGGATGTATTGGACAGGAAATTGACTGCAAAAAGTCTGAAATTTTAACTAACAAAGGACGGTACCAAACATTAAAATTATTGGATACCTCTAGGCTTAATAGATTTTGCCTGATACCTAAAGCAGCGCATTTTAATGTGGTAGAAAATCCTGAGGCTTGTGCAGATGCAATACTCGATTTTATAAATTATGAAAAAAATCTATGAATTAGAAAGTTGATACTTTAAATTTTTTAATTGTATAACAAATTGTTCCTTGTAACTAAGTTCAGTATTTCTATAACATATAGAATAAATCTGTTTATCAGGACGAAGTATCACTACTCCAATTGAATACTTCTTTGCCCATGAAGATAAATATCCGTCAACATCATAACCATGTCCATTTTTACCAATAATTACGTAATTTAATTTACTTTGAAAGTAATTAGTAATTTCTAAAGATAATAATTCGGAGGGATCAATATCAAAACATACAATACTAAAATTTCTGCCTAATAAACTATCAAGTTTTTTCTCTTTACCTGATTTTAATCTAATTGTTGATTGTCGAATTAAATAACGATTAAGGTTATTTTTATCATTGAAAAAAATACCATCTCCAAGTCTCCAACCAGATACAAAATTTAGATTAGCAATAAAAAAAGGGAAAATACGCCCTAATTTCAGAATAATGTCCCTCATAAAAGCTGCAAAGCGGTTTTTGGTCTGCAGAACATCCCCAATTTTAATTGCTTTCTTGATGACTTCAGTAACATGTGGCTTTCTTTCACTTTCATAGCTATTAAGTATACTTTCATTCCAGCCATAGTTTAATACGCCCCCTAATTTCCAACTTAGATTATATGCATCGCGAATACCTGCGCACATACCCTGACCAAGAAATGGTGGCATCTGGTGAGCCGCATCACCAAGGAGAAAAACTCGTTCTTTATTAAAATATTTTGCAACTAATGAATGAAATTTATAAACATTTGATCTAATTATTACTCCATCTTTCGTTCCTAAATTTTTATTTAGACGCTTGATGTGAGGGGACATTAAAGCCCTAACAGAGTTATCATTTGCAATTGTTGATAAGTTGTCATCATGTTTCAACATAAATTCCCAACGGATATGATTTGAATTGCACGGTACTATAGTTAAGGGTCTTGATGGGTTGCAAACTTGATAGGCCATGTTATTAACTTCAATATCTTTAGGTAGTAAAAGATCACAAACTAACCATGGCTCCTCACTTCCTAAATTATTTTGATTGATATCTAAAAGTTTACGAGTATGGCTGGAAGCTCCATCACATCCAAGAACGTATTTACTTGAAAATACTTCCTTATTATTTGCATTAAAGGCCTCAACAAAAACTTCCTCTCCAGCAATCTTCAAACTTTTCATAGTCCAACCTTGTCGCACATCTACATTTTCAAGTTTGCAAACTCTATCTCGAATTGCACTTTCTAATGCAGGTTGCCAAAATAAAAAATCATTGGGCCAACCATTTACTTGATCGACTTTACTAAAGTCTTGTTGATGTAAAATACGGTCTTTATCATTTATGAATGTTAATTCGATGTCAGACCGACTGCATGACTCAACCTCACGATGAAGATTTAATGATTGAAAAATCCTCATTGTTTCGCCGTCTAAATGGACAGCGCGCGGTGTATTTATTAATTCAGAGTTTGCCTCTAGAACTAAAGTTCTAATTTTTTGTTTACCCAGAAGGTATGCAAGTACCGCCCCAGTGGGTCCATAACCAATAATAATCGCTTGATATTTTTTCACTTTTAGACCTTGATTTAAGAACTTGACGAATATTAGCCAAATGGCTAGAACTAGTCAATGAGTGTTTCATTCTTATAGTTTTAACTTTGTTTTCTTTTATTTTAATTCTCTTTAGAAATGCTCAAGATCTGTAATTTAGATTAAATAAATTCATATTAGTAGGTAACGTATTATGAAAATTATAAACCACTTCATTGATGGTATAGGAAATAACAGTTCTCATGAAATTTCGGAAATCTTTAATCCTTCTACTGGAATAAAATCTGGCGAGGTAATAATGGGTGGTAGCGATGAAGTTTATCAAGCAGTAAAAGCTGCAAAGAATGCTTTTAAATTATGGTCAAAATCAGGATTATCTCTGCGTTCTAATTTACTTCTTGATGCTAGAAATGTTTATATTAGTAAAAGGGATACTCTTATTGAAATCTGTGTTGCTGAAGCCGGAAAGACTTTTGCTGATGCATCAGCTGAAGTTGACAGATCTGCAGAAATTTTGGCTTATGGAGCTGGGCTTACCTCATGGCTAAAGACAGAAATTACTCATAATATATCTCCAGGTATTGATACTACTGAAACAAGGCAACCTATTGGTGTTATTGCATGTGTGAGTCCATTCAATTTCCCAATTTTAATACCTATGCTTCAGACTGTTATGGCACTTGCATGCGGCAATACGGTAGTGGTAAAGCCAAGTGAAAAAGTTCCTTCGGCTTTTCGATTAATAGCAGAGGAAGTTTTCCAAAAAGTTGGATTTCCTGATGGGGTTTTAAATGTTTTAAACGGAGGGAGCCTTACAGTTGAGAAGATGATGGATCATCCAGAAATCTCTGGTCTCACCTTTGTCGGCAGTACCAATGTGGCTAGAGATTTAAGAGCAAAGGGGATTCAAGTTAATAAACGTGTGCAGGCATTTGGTAGTGGAAAAAATCATCTATTAGTTCTACCTGATGCAGATATTGATATGGTCGCAGACGCAGCAGTTTCTGCTGGTTTTGGAGCAGCTGGCCAACGTTGTATGGCAGTTTCTGTACTGGTAATAGTTGGCGATATAGCTGATAAACTGGTTCACAAAATAACAGAACGTATACCAGAAATTATTGTAGGTTCAGCTCACGATAAAAATGTACAGCTTGGTCCAGTAATAAGCGCAAAAAGTAGAGACAGGATCCATAGTTTTATTGAAAATGCTGAGGAAAATGGTGCAGAAATAATTGTTGATGGAAGACAAGAGTATTTAGATAAAGGTTTTACAGTTGGTGCTACAGTTATTGATAGGGTTCGGCCAGGTATGCCTATTTACGATAATGAAATATTTGGCCCTGTGCTGTCTATCGTTCGTGTTGATACCTATGAGGAAGCAATGAAAATTATTGCAGGTCATCCACTAGGTAATGGGTCAGCAATCTTTACACGCGACGGAGGGGCAGCAAGACTTTTCTCTGAAGAAGTAGAAGCGGGTATGATTGGAATTAATGTTCCTATACCACTTCCGAGTTGGGGGCATAGCATTGGAGGATTGAAGGATAGTGCATTTTCTGAAAGTAAGGCTTCCGGGCCTGAGTCTCTAAATTTTTATACACAGATAAAAGCGGTTACTTCTCGATGGCCAGATCCATCTAATAGCAAAGTGGATTTGGGATTTTTAAAATCATAGACGTTTTATTAATAAATTTTTTTATTAAAAACCAAAAAATCAAATGTAACATTTTAAATATTCAATTTTTTTATTGATTAATTTTTTTTTGTAGCCAATTATAGCCAGATGGCTAATAGCCAGATGGCTAAGATATATATTATAATTTAATGGGAGGTGAGGGTCATGAATATAAGATTATTCTATTATAGCTTATTTTTTATGCCGCTTATGATTCAGGTCGCCAGTTCACAAGACTATGCATTAGATGAGATAGTTGTTACTGCTGAAAAGCGAGAGCAGAGTTTGCAAGATGTTCCTATGGCAATAGAGGCTTTAGGATCAGAACAAATTGAACAAGTAGGTTATGAGGATATTGGAGATTTACAGTTTACTGTTCCAAGTATGGTAGTTGGTGGAGATGGAAAAAGTCGTCGTTTCATTTTCATACGTGGTGTTGGTACTAGAAAGTTTGATGCTGGTGCAGAAGGCTCAGTTGGCGTATTCGTAGATGAAGTCTATAACACACGTTTTAGCACAGCCCTTCAAGGTATAGTTGACCTTGAACGTATAGAGGTTCTTAAGGGTCCACAAGGAACTCTTTATGGCCGGAATACAATTGGTGGAGCCATTTCTCTTGTAACAAAAAAACCAAGTCAAGAATTTGAAGGTAGGGTTACATTAAGCGCTGGCGATGAAGGATTTGCCAAATTTGGGGGTTATGTCTCAGGTGGATTATCAGAAAATTGGGCTGCGCGTTTAAGTTTATCATCCAGAACAGATGATGGAAATATGACTGAAAGACTATCAGGCAAAGATGATGGCATTGACTCAACTGCAATACGGCTAAGTTTATTTGGAACCCCTTCGGATGATCTAGAAATTTCTTTTACTGGTCAGATAACAAGTTTCGAACAAGATGCAAAGTTGGCTCAACCTAATCTAGAGTGTGGACCACTTATAAATGATAGAGGTAACCCAAGTTATATGGCTGTAGCAGCTGGTGCTTTGGCAGGTACTCCTGCGGCACAAGGTTTTGCTGCCGCAGGACTAAGTGCTACTACATGTTACGCACTTGGACATCCTCTTCCGCTTGGTCCTACCGGCTATAATCAGCTTGCGGCTAATTTAGCTGGTAGCGGACTTATCCAGGGTCTTTATACTGCTGAACTTGCAGATCCTAGAACTAATAGTGCTGATTTTCCTGGTTTTGTAGATAATGATAGTTCTCAATGGTCACTGAGAGTTGTTAAAGACTTCAACAACTTTACATTAACATCTATAACCAGCATTACAGAAAGTGAAATGGAAGAGGGGCTTGATTTCGAAGCGACCTTACGTCGATCTATTGATACTGAAGTTTTTCAAGACTCTGAACAAATTGCGCAAGAATTTCGTTTAAATGGGGAAGTCAATTCTTTGACATGGTTGATTGGTTTATTTTATTTAGATGATCAAGTGTTTAGGACAGATAATTTTAGAACCCGAGACCAATCGCTTGTACCACTTATTGCTGGAGCCGCAGTTGAGGGAGTTCAGAATAACATTCAAACTGTTGATATCACATCTACTGCCATGGCTGCATATGCACAAGCTACTCTGGCTATGGGTGAAAATCTTAATTTTACGTTTGGTGCTCGTTACAGCGATGACGAAAAAGACTATACAATGGATATGTTCACTAATGCGCCAACGCCTTTTATTCAAGTTAATGACTCATGGGCTGAAACATTAAATTATAGTTCTTTCGACCCAAGAATAACTATTGATTACTCTCTGTCAGATGATCAGATGTTTTACCTTACATATGCTACCGGCTATAAAAGTGGAGGTGTCTCATATGCATCTTGGGCTAGAGCAGACTCTTTGGGTGGTTTTGATAAAGAAGAACTTTCAACTGTAGAGTTAGGTTTTAAAGGGCGTTTCGCTGATAACCGACTGCAAGTTAATGCTGCATTATATCAGTATGATTATGAAAATCAGCAACAACAACTAATTGTTAGAACTGCGACGGGAAGTTTAGCTGGTAAAACCTATAATGCTGCTGAGTCTGAAATGGATGGTTATGAGGTGGATATAAATTATCTCCTAACACCAAATTTAATGTTTGACTTATCTTATTTTGGGCAAGATGCAGAATTTGATGAATTTACAATTCCAGGTCTTGACTATAGTGGAAACAAAATGAATATGGCTCCAGATAGCTCATATTTAGTTGGACTTTCATATCAAAATGAAAATCTTTCATTAAGAGCTGAATATAGTTGGAAAGATGACTATTTCTTTGATCCAAGTAACAGATATGTATCCAAGCAAGAAGATAAAGGTATCGTAAATTTAACCGCGATTTGGGATATTAATGACAATCAGTCAATTAGAGCTTTCTGCAATAATTGTTCAGACGAACTTTACAAAACGCAGGTTACTACATTTGCTATGTTCTTTGGTGGAGGTGGAAGATCAATATACGCACCTGGTCGAAGAATGGGTGTAGGATACACATTCAATTTTTAATTTAAAATTAAATAAGCCCTGTATGAATTTTTATCATACAGGGCTTAATAATTCCTTCGGTGAATAAATCATGACCATTGTCTCTAAAAAGGAATATGAACTATATAGTTATGGTGATTCTTTAGCCTCCCAAACCGCTAGGCTTGGGTTGTCTGAAAAAAGTATAGACTTCAAACATAATCATATATATCTGGAGTCTAAGGGTGAACATCTCCAGCCAAATTATAAAATTATAAATCCTAAATGTTTTGTACCGGCATTAATTCATTCTGGAAAAACTGTTTGTGACAGTGTGAGAATACTTGAATACATTGACACCTTTTCGCCTGATATTGGGCCTAAGCTTTTTCCAAACGATGAGAATTTAAATATAGAAGTGCGTTCTTTAGTTAAAGAATTTTCTTTGGATGAGAAAATTAAACTTGGTGAAAATTTTGGCACTTCTGTAGCATTAGCTAGCACACCGATATTAGCTAAACTGCTTTGCAAACGAAGTACATTAGACGTTATATGGGATTACTCTACAAAACATCCTGACAAACAACGAGCTTTAATATTTATAATTGTAAGATTAATAGGTGGGCCTCCAAATTTTGTTGAAAAAAAAGCTTTATCTGGCATTGCTAGAGGTATTTCATTTATAGAAACTTTCTTAAGTCATGGTAAAGATTATATAGCTGGAGATTATTCATCGGCAGATTGTCTGCTCACAGGTCTGCTTCATCGACTTGAAGATTTAGCACTTCAAAGTATTCTTACCTCGGATAAACTCCCCTTATTAAAAAATTATTGGTTAAGGCTCAAGGAGCGTCCAAGTTATAAAACTGCGATTTTAGATTGGGAGCTTGAAGAATGGAAAGAGGTTAAAGAAAAACTCTACGGGTGCGAAGATAATCCAAAAATAAATTTTTTCTGGTCTGAATTTGAAAAAATAAAAATTAATTAATTTTATATTTTTTAAAATTCTGTTTGAAGTTTTTTATGAAAGGTGAAGGGAATGAGAAAACCAGTTTGTAAAGTATCAGATATAATATTTGTACGTTTTTTACTTACAGATTTAGAAATACAAAAAAAATATTTAAGTCATTTCGGAATGTTCCTTGCTCATGAAACGGAAGATAGCATTTTTTTCCGAGGGACTGGTAAATCGCCTTACTGTTATGTTGCGACTAAGTCACATGTAAATCGCTACGTAGGCTCAGCTTATAGTGTTAATAGTTATTCTGATCTTGAGGCATTGGCAGAAGATCAAGCTGTACCAATAATCCAAAATCAAGAGCCTGGTGGTGGATATAAGGTAACTATTATAGATCCAGATGAAATAGAGATAGAAGTTTATCACGGAATGAATCTCGTTGAACCTATTCAATCCGAGGAAATAATTTTAAACTCTGGTAATCAAAAACTTAGAAAAAACAAATTGCAAAGACTCGGTCGCGCAGCTGATGAATGGCAGCTAAATGATGGAAAATGGATTTATGAATTATCTTCAAAAGTGAAGCGTTTAGGGCATACCGCTATAAATGTCAAAAATGCTGAACAATCTATTGAATGGTATGCAAATAAATTGGGGTTCCTAGTAAGTGATAATATGATTGGACCAGATGGAAATGAGTCTATAGGAGCTTTCATGAGATGCGACCAGGGTGATTTACCAGTTGATCACCACACCTTAAACAATGTTCAATTTTTATCTCCAGATGCAATTCAAAACGTTTATGGGCACGCTGGATATGAGGTAACTGGGTCAGTTGATGATTTAATGGCAGGTCATTTTCATTTAAAAACCATTGACCAATATAAACATGAGTGGGGGATTGGACGACATTTGCTAGGTAGTCAGATGTATGACTATTGGCGTGATCCTTACGGATTTACTCATGAGCATTGGACAGATGGAGATCTTCTAGATGCTTCTATACCCCCTTTGGACAGTCAAGCCAGAGATATAATTATGGCACAATATGGACCTGAGGTTCCTTCCTCTTTTGGCCAAACTATGCCTGTTGAAGAGTTAGATAGATATCGCCAAAATGTTACCGGTCTTAGTGACATAATCAAAGAATTAGAAATTCAACAACTTCCTGATCAAAGTAGTGAGAAATAAAATAAAATATCTTGAAGTTATTGTTATACTAAAAAATACTAAATGTGATGGATTTAATGATTAAAACAAAGTGTGCGAAACGGGAGATTTAATCATGCTGAAATTACATTTTGACCCAAATTCGCGTGCCGGTCGGATTGTCTGGCTGCTTGAAGAGCTTGGTTTGCCCTACGAGATTAACAAGATGGCGTTTCACCCTGACGCGTTAAAATCCGATGAGCACCGTGAGCGTCATCCGCTTGGGCGGGTGCCAGTGCTAGACGACGGGGATGTCTCGATTTATGAGTCCGGTGCGATTGTCGAGTATATTCTTGAGCGCCACAAAAATGACGGTTTGAAGCCAGCTGTTGAGGCATCTGAATTTCCGGCATATTTGCAATGGTTTCATTATTGTGAGGGCATGACCATGCCCCCGATCAATACGATTGTCGTGCATACGCTTATTCTTCCTGAGGAGCGCAGAGATGCTACAGTTCTAGGGCAAGCGCAGCGTCTTCTCACCAAATCACTTGTGCCTGTTAATGAAACTTTGGCTGAAAAAGATTACCTTATCGGTGACTTTTCGGCTGCAGATATTATGTTAGGTCACTCTGTTTATATGAGTAACCGATTTGGCTGTGTCACTGATGATATGGTGAATATCAAAGCATACATCGAGCGCATCGAAGCACGCCCGGCTTTCCAGACTGCTATTACAATGAAGTAAGCGCGTATCAGACCTCATTTGGTCCTGCTTTGCAGGTGACTAGATTTTGATATTGGCGCCCCTGGTGTCAGTGACAAACTAACTTAACCCTTTACTTGTTACAGCATGTACTAGTATTGGAGATAAATTTAGCTACTTTGTTGTAGGTTAAATTGTGGGTTGAATGGTAGGCCAACAAAAATATATTTTACATCAATAGGATGGGTTGAATTGTGGCGGAGAGGGAGGGATTCGAACCCCCGGAACGCGCAAACGCTCAACGGTTTTCAAGACCGCCGCTTTCAACCACTCAG
>MDTB01116768.1_pt1 | contig 12971 bp, 9 predicted proteins | sample 811161 | NCBI WGS metagenome assembly MDTB01 (sample SAMN05326650, study PRJNA326480) | marine metagenome | isolation source: seawater | place: Mediterranean Sea | collected 2009 | reverse complement strand
AGCAGGTTGTCAAGATTCTACTGCATGTAACTATAATTCTTCAGCCACAGATGATGATTCTTCTTGTGTGTTTGCAATAGGTTGTGATACATGTTCAGGTGAGACAGACGGTTCAGGAACGGTAGTTGATAATGATGCTGATAATGATGGTATTTGTAATGATGATGAAATAAATCAAATTGATGGATGTACTAATCCAAGTGCTTTTAATTATAATATTGATGCAACTAATGATGATGGTTCATGTTGCTTAATAAGTGGGTGTTCAAATCCAAACAATATTTTATTTAACCCAAATGCTTGTTATTTTGATGATAATCTGTGTGTTTCTTTAATAAATTGTGATGATGAAACAATTATTCCTTTTACATCTGTAAATAATGTTTCTTGTTATAATGAAAGTGATGGTTCTATTGAATTAATATTTAATTCTGTATTTGGAGGAACACCTCCTTATATAGCATTTTGGGAACAATTAATTGATACAGATGGAGATGGGGTAGATGATTCAGAAATTGTAATTTTTGATCCTAATAATGATGGCTTATTAGAAAATTTATCAGCTTCAAATTATAGACTGACTATAATTGATGACTTAGGATGTTCAGGAACAACTATTGTTAGTGTCTCTCAACCCGCTGAAATAAACATTAATTATGACACATCAGATATATTGTGTTTTGGTGAAGAAAGTACTATTAATGTTGGTATTGAAGGTACTATAATGAATTATGATATTTTTATTGATGGAAATTTAATAGAGACAGTAAATGCAGGAAGCCCAACAATAACAAGTGAAGAGGATTTTGAATATACTGAAACAGGCACAAATAATACAATTGTTATATTTGGATGCGATGATTCAGATTGTTCAGATGCTAATGGTGTTATAAATCCTGGAGATATAATTGGGATATTTTATGAAAATGTTAATGGAGACTTAGAGTGTGGTGGTGCTGCTACTTTTAACGGTACTATACCTTTTGCTTCATTAACTGGTTGGCAATCAGATTTTGCAATGGATAATGGCTTTGATGATGGAGACCCTTATGTGTGGTATTTATTTGATACTTCAGGGGATATTTACCAGTTAATTCCTAATTATGATCTTAATCAGGGGGTTGATTACTTTACACCAGGAGGATTTACTGTAGTAACTAATTTTGATGTCGGAACTGTTTTAGGTTCAAATGATGATTTTTCTTATACTATTCAAGCAGGTGAATATTTGTTAGATGTTCAAGCTGAAAACGGATGTACATCATCTACAACAATTATTATTAATCAACCCGCTGAAATAGAGCTAATTAGTTCTGATGTTGTGAATCCAACATGTGGTGGTGCCATAAATGGAAGTATTGATATTGAATTATTTGGTGGAACTGGTTTATATACATATGAATGGATAGGTCCATTAGGAGATGTAATTAGTAATAATCAAGATTTATCTAATTTATCACCTGGTACATATATTGTTAATGTAGCAGATGAAAATGATTGTATATACTCTGAATCTTTTGAAATTAATAATCCAGAAAATATTGAAGTTACTTATAGTTATGATCCTATTATTTGTAATGGGGAAAGTACAATTTTATCAATTGAAGTATCTGGAGGTGTTTCACCATATGAAATTGATTATAATGGAATTGATCCAAATAATATTACAAGTGGATTTTATACGTTCTCTGTAACAGATGATTTAGGTTGTTTAGAAACTTTTAACGTTTCAATATCTGACCCTGATGGGATAGCTATTAGTTTCCCTGCAGTTGAAACAGTTTGTTATGGTGAAACTAATATTCCAGTTGATTTTTCTATGTCAATCACTGGAGGAACGCCCCCTTATTCATATGAATGGTTTGATGAAAATAATATTTCCTTAGGTATTTTTTCACCCTCAGCAACAGTTTCACCTGGAAACTACTCTATTGTTATTACCGATTCAGATAATTGTGTATCTGTTCCATCCTTTTTTACTATTTCAGAACCAGAACAAATATTAGTTGATTTTGATTTAGATGATATTAATTGTTTTGGGGAAACAGCAACAGCTAACTTTACAATTGATGGTTCTCCAGGAAGTTATACAATATTTTTTAATGGTAATGAAGAGACAACAACAATAGGATTATCTGATATTTCTTTTGATTGGGTTAATACAGGAATTAATTCATCTATAGTTATAAGTGAAATAACAGGACTAGAATTAAGCGATGGAGATTTAATAGGTGTCTTTTTCACCTCTTCAAATGGTGTTCAGTGCGGAGGTACAACAACTTACGATGAATCTATTGGCTTTCCGCTTTCTATTGCAGCTTGGGGAGAAGAAACAGGTCAAGATAATGGTTTTGTTAATGGAGAAGATTTTTTATTTTTAATTAGCTCAGGTGGGTTAGTTTATGAGGTAGATGTTACATTTAATTTAGATGTTCCAGGTTTTACTGATGTATTTGAAATTAACGGATTATCACAAATAGAAAATATGAATGTAACAGGTGTTTTTTCTGATGGGCCAGATTTTAGTTTTGATTCTTTAGAGGAAAATAATTATTTTGTTGAAATTATTGATGGTAATGGATGTGCTTGGGACTCTACTATAGTAGTTAATGGAGTAAATCAATTACTAATTTCAAATGAAATAATTAGTAATGCTTCATGCTTTGGTGATCTTGCGGAAATTAGTTCCACAGTTTCAGGTGGAGAGCCACCATATAATTATCAATGGCAAAATATCATTACAGGTCAAATTATTTCTTCTCAACCACAACCTCTTCTTGAAACAGGTTCATATTTTTTTATTGTAACTGATAATAATGGATGTTCTGAACTTAATTTAGTTGAAGTTCCTCAAGAATCAGGTGATATAAATATTGTTTATGAAAATGAAAGTTGTGCAAATGAAGAAAATGGATTTATTCAAGGTTGTGTTGATTGGAACGGTTCTATTACATTTTCTATTTCAAATTCTAATGGTTTAATAGATGAGGTTAATATTGATGGAAATGGCTTAGAAACTTGTCAAACATTTGAAAACCTCTCTCCAGATAATTATATTTTTTCTGTAGTTAGTTTAGAAGGTTGTTTAATTACAGAAGAAATAACAATTGAATCTGCTGATCCAATACTTGTTGCTTTTGATACTAATCCTGCTCAATGTTTTGATGAACCTTCAGGATCTGTATTTATTAGTGAAATAATAGGTGGTAATCCTCCATTTGAAATTGATTGGAATGGAGTAGATACTGAAGCAGTTTTGCCAGGATTTCATTCATTTACAATTTTAGATCAAAGTGGATGTTCAAAAACGTTTAACTATTTTATAGCAAATAATTCTGATATTAATACAAATGCAACAGTGATACAAAATAATTGCTACAATGGAGAAGAAGGGGCAATAAATCTTTTAGTTAGCGGTGGAACTCCATCTTATGATTATGTTTGGACAAATTCATTTGGTGAAATAATAAGTTTTGACTCAAGTGTTTCTAATTTAACGTCTGATTTATACTCTGTTGAAATTACTGATGGAAATGGGTGTGTTTATATAGAAAATTTTGATATTTCTGATCAAAATGATGAATTCATAGTACAAATTAATACGATCCCATCAAATTGTTATGCTGGAATGGGAATGGCTTCAGCAGAAATATTAAATCAAAACAACTCTAATTTTTCTTTTATCTGGCCTAATGGTATTTCAAACAATGGTCAAGAAGTTAATATAAGCCCAGGAGACTATGATTTAACTGTTATTAATAATAACTCTGGATGTTCTATTGTACAACAATTTTCTATTTTGGAGCCAGAAGAATTTATTATTCAAGTAGAATATGATGAAATTCTTTGTTTTGAAGATATAAATAATGATGGGTTAAACGATTTAACAACTTCAGTTAACGCAATAGTTTTAGGTGGTGCTGATTTTGATATTGATAACGATGGTATTAATAACAATGAAGATAATGATATTGATAATGATGGAATTGTTAATGATTTAGATAATGATATTGATGGTGATGGTATTTTAAATAATGAAGATGATAATGGGTTGATTTGGATAGATGGTGATATTGATAATGATGGAATAGTAAATGATGAGGATTCTGATTGGGATGGAGTTAATGTTTTTGTAGATAATAATTCATTGTCTCCAGGTATTTATTTTGTTTATACTAATGATAGCAATGGATGTTTTACTATAACAGAGTTTGAAATAACTACACCAGATGAGTTTAGTATTAATGTTAATCCAAATCAAATTTTATGTTATGGTGAATTTGGTTCTGCTGATTTGTCTATATCAGGAGGTACTCCACCTTATGAAATTTTATGGACAAATCAATTATCTGGTCAAGAGGTTGATCCTTCAATGTTAGATGGGGGAGAGTTTGGAATTACCTATAATATACAAGTAACTGATCAAAATGATTGTGTTGAAATAGATTCATTTGTGATAAATTCAGAGCCAAATGAAATAATTATTGAAAACTTAGATGAAATGACATCTAATTATAATGGATATGAGATTTCGTGTAATAATTATACTGATGGTTGGATAGATTTAGATATAAGTGGGGGAACCCCTCCCTATACTTATAATTGGCTTGGTCCTCAAGGAGGAATGGGAGATCAAGAGGATATTTCTAACTTATCAGCAGGAACATATTCTGTTATTATAACAGATACTAATGGATGTCAATTATTTTCTTCTTTTGAACCATTTGAAATAGTAATGGAGGAACCTGATGAGTTTGAAATTTTATTTGTATGGTCTGAAAATGCTCATTGTGAAGATTCTGATGATGGAAGTATAGTTATAACAACTAATGGAGCTGTCCCTTCATTTAGCTATACTATTAACAATATTTTAGATACAATTCAAGGTGGTTTATTTAATACTAATTTAAATATAAATGAAATTAATTTGCAGAATGAAAATTCAATTGTTATTCAAGATTTAGAAGTTGGGTTATATTCTATAAATATTTTATCAGATGAAAACAATTGTATATCTCCTCAATTAATAAGTATGGATGTGGATTACGATGATGAAAATTGTTTGTGGATTCCAAGTATTTTTTCTCCAAACTCAGATGGGGTTAATGATACATTTGAAATTTATGGAATGGAATATTATCCAAACGCATCTGTTTATATATATAACAGATGGGGAGTGAAGATATATGAATCGAAAAATCAAATATATGTCCCATGGAATGGTTTTTCAAATGGAACAATGAATGAGATTGGGACATATTATTATGTAATAGAATTAAATACTGGCCAAAAAACTTATAGTGGAAGTATTACTTTAAAACGGTAGATTATGAAAAATTGTAAAAAAATAATTTTAGTGTTTATTTTGTTTCTATTTGTTCAAGAATCAAAATCACAACAATTACCAATATTTAGTCAATATATGTTTAATGACTATGTCATAAATCCAGGAGTGGCAGGGACATTAGATTATATTCCTTTGAGAATGACTTATAGAAATCAATGGACTGGTTTTTCAGGAGCTCCTAAAACATTTACCTTATCAGGTCATTCTGCAGTTTCTGATCATATTGGCTTAGGTTCTCTTTTATATACTGATGTTTCTGGCCCAATAAGTATTTCTGGAGCAATGTTTTCATATAATTTTAGATTCCCTGTTTCAGGAAAATATTGTGCTTGGGATAAAAGAAAATTTTTATCTCTTTCTTTAAGTACAAGGCTAAATCAATTTTCGTTTGATCCTACAAATGAAACATGGTATTCGGTTCATGCTCCTGATGGGAGTGGTGCTATTGATCAAGTTATACCAACAGGTGTAGAAACATCATTTAATGTTTATCATTCTCTTGCTATATACTTTTATTCAGAGAGATTTTATGCTGGCATTTCTGCTTTAGATATTTTTGCAACCCCAAATGACTTAGATGTTTTATCTTACTATGAAGGGGGTTATACAAATAATCTTGTAGGTCAGTATAATTTTTTGGCTGGATATTATTATCCTATTGATCAACAAATGAATTGGGCTGTTGAACCTTCAATACTATTAAAGAAAACAAAAATGTCTGATATGCAATATCATTTAAATACTAAGGTAATATATCAGGATTTGATGTGGTTTGGTTTATCATATAGACAATTTGATGCATTGGTATTTCTTGTTGGGGTTGATTATGGTCAATATTTCTTTGGTTATAGCTATGATACTTCCGTTTCTGAAATTAGTGGATATAACTCTGGTTCTCATGAATTAGTAATTGGATATAATTTTTCAATCAGAAATAAAAAAGATAATTTGAGATTTAGAAAAAGATTCGAGGATAGAAGAAGGTTAATTAATCCTTTTAAAGAGTTTAAAAGAAATTAATTTGAATATAATTATTTTCTTTTTTGCTTTTTTAATTTGTTTTTCTCAAGAGATGGAAAAAAAATATATAAAAAATTTAAATTCTAAAGAGTTAGAAATTATAGTAAATAAAGGTACTGAAAAACCTTTTTCTGGACAGTATAATGATTTTTATGAAAAAGGATTGTATGTGTGTAAGGCATGTGAAAGTCCATTATTTAAATCTACAGATAAGTTTAATTCTAATTGTGGTTGGCCATCCTTTGATGATGAGGTAAGTGGAGCATTAAAAAAAAATCCAGATTATTCTTTAGGTAGAATAAGAACTGAAATCATATGTTCTAATTGTAATGGTCATTTAGGACATGTTTTTGAAGGTGAAAATTTAACTGAAAAAAATGTCAGACATTGTGTAAATAGTATTAGTTTAAAATTTATAAAAGATGAAAAAAACTAACACGTTGATTTGTTTATTTTTATTATTCAATCTTATTTCTTTTTCTCAAGAAGAAAAGAATAAAATAAAAGAAGAATTAAAAAAGAATTTCTTTTCAAGTAGTGATTATGATAATTATTTTAATGAAAAAGATTTAAATCATTTTGAGATTAAATCTTTTGATGCTTTTGGTAATCAAATTCCTTTATGTATTAATGAAAAATTAGAAATTTTTCTTGATTGTAAATCAAGAAAAAAATATGCACAAATAATTAATTCTGTTATTTATGATTTAGAAATGAATAAGATAGGGTATTGTTTTTTAGAAAAAAAAACAAAAAGGGATTTAGATAGTTTTTGGGATGCGTTAAAACATTGGAAAGGGAATATAACAATTTATGATAAAACAGAATCACACAGATTAGCAACATTTATGTATTTCCAACAAGAAAAAGATTATTTCTCTGTAATGAATCTCGATTCAACAGCTAATGTAAAAATGTTAAATAAAGCTTATAAAAAATTATTAAAAACTTATAATATCGATAAGTATCCTAATGATGATGAAGTTATAGCAAAAAATAAAGAAATTGAAGAGGCTTATATGGTTATATCAAAAAAAATAGATCCAGACTATCAGGATGAAACCAATTGGGTAGAAAAGTTTTTTTCAAAAAATAGAAGAAGTAACTGGAGTCAAGATGAAGGTTATGTTCCTTATACAAAAAGAACAAGAAAAGACTCTAAGGCTTTTTCTCAAGAAAAAAAAGAAAGGTATCCTTATTTAAAAGAATAAAAAATATTTAATACGAATTAGGATTATTTAACAATTGTATATTTTATTATTATGTTGTTTTTTAATTTATTTTCAGGTAGTTTAAAAGTTATATTTATTTTTTTATAAGTAGTGACTTTTAATTTTCTGTTTTTTGGTGGATTGTATTTTAATAGTTTTACTAGTCTTGTAGCTTCTTGATCACATCCGTGTCCAATTCCTTTAATTACAAATACATCATAAACCTTGCCTATTGGGTTGATTTTATATTTTAAAAATACTTTTCCCTCTGTTTTATTTTTCAGAGCTTGGGGTGGGTATTTTAAATTATTCTTAATAAAATTAATTAATGAATTTTTTCCACCAGGATAAACGGCTTTATTTATAAATTTAATTTTTTTTATCATATAAATGACTTTTTGACATATTTTTTAATAAAAATAATAAAAATTTCTGCCATTTTGTCTTTTAAATTAGTTTGGTATAAATTATGCTGTATAAAAACTGTAAAACAAAATATTTAATTATGATAACAATAAGAAAAAAACCTTTTAATTACTTTAATAATTTTGATTTATTATTTGAAAATATATTTAATGAATCTTTAAGATCAACTGATAATATAAGTTATCATTATCAAGAAAAGGATAAGGAGATTTTAATAGAAATAGCGCTTCCTGGTATTCATAAAGATAATATACAGTTAAGTTATTCTAACGGATTTTTAAATATAAAACATAACTCAAAAGAAGAGGGTAGTTGTAAATGGACAAAAAACTTCAATGAAACAATAAGAATTATAAAGGATATTGACGCAAATAAAATCAGTGCTAAATTTGAAAATGGAATTGTATATATAAACATTCCAAAAAAATCAAAAATAGAAAATGAAAAGATTATTAAAATAAAATAAATTATCCTTATTGCTGTATAATATGAAGCCCTCAATAATTGATTTAAATAATTTATCAGATGAAGAAACTAATCAATTTGCTCTTAAGTTTTTAAGTCTTTTGAAGAATAAAATAAATAATGATAAAGAAGAATTATATGAAGTTTTAAAAGAAAAATTAAAGGAAATATATACCTCTCATTTAAGAATTAAAATGTTAAGTGATAGTTTTAGAGAAATTAAAAACAAATCCCATAAAAATAATATTATAGAGGGCTTATTTGAATTGATATTATTTTTTGAAATTAGTGAAGAGTATGAAAGTTGTGCTATTTTAAAAAAAATAAAAGACAATCTTTTAATGGATTTTAATTAATTTATATTTATCATAATTAATCATACTATGGTAGGTATTAATATTGAAAATTCTTGGAAGAACATACTTCAAGAAGAATTTTCAAAGCATTATTTTAAAAAATTATTTGAATTCGTAAAAAACGAATATAATTCAAAAACTATTTATCCCAGTTTTGAATTAATATTTAATGCTTTTAATTATTGTCCATTTAATAATTTGAAGGTTATAATAATAGGCCAAGATCCTTACCACGGATATAATCAAGCTCATGGTTTGTCTTTTAGTGTAACAGATAAAGTTAAAAAACCACCATCATTAGTTAATATATTTAAGGAAATAAAAAATGATTTAGGAAAAGAAATTCCTGTTTCTGGAAATTTAGAAAAATGGAGTAAACAAGGAGTTTTACTTTTGAATTCTATTTTAACTGTAAGAGAAGGTGAACCTGGTTCACACAAAGAAAAGGGTTGGGAGTTATTTACAGATTCTGTTGTTGATATAATTTCAAAAAATACATCAAATAAAGTATTTATGTTATGGGGAACTTATGCTCAAAAAAAAGGGCAAAAAATTGATAGAAATAAACATTTAGTTCTTGAATCATCACATCCTTCACCATTTTCAGCTCATAATGGATTTTTTAACACCAATCCTTTTAGTCAATGTAATGAATATTTAAATTCGTATAATATTCAGGAAATTAATTGGTAATTTTACCTTTTTATTAAATTGATCATATGAAAAAAAATCTTTTACTACTTTTTATATTTTTTATACATATTCAAATATTTTCTCAAATAAAAATTTTTAATATAGCTAATGAAAGTTATAACAACTTCACCAACAGTCCTGATAAGTCAATAACTTTATCTGCTAATGACGTTTATTTAAATCTTATAAAGGAAAATAGACCATGTGATTTAAATTTAAATATTCCTTTTTTAAATGGAGCAGAATTAAATTTAGATTTAGAAATTTTTGATTTTTTTGACTCTGATTTTCAAGTTATTAGAAGCACTACTCAAGGAATAATTATAGAGAACTATATTCCGAAAATTTTATCATACAGAATAAAAGGAGAAGAGGTGTCAGGTATTTTTAGTTTTTTAGAAAATAATATTATTGCTACAATAAAGTATAATAATAAGGTATATGAGCTAAAAGGTGAGAAGAATGGACTATATATATTATTTGATACATCAGACAGCTCAGTTTCTTCTTTTTATGAATGCCAAACAGAGGATGTTGAATTAAATACTACAGTGAATAATTCCCAAATTATTAATCAAAGTACTGAGTGTGTAGAAATAGGTATAGATACAGATTATTACACGTTCTTAGAGTTTGAAAGTAATTGTTATAGTGTTGTTGAGTGGGCTTTAGCGGTATTAGCAGGAGTCAGTGAAATTTATATGTCTGAACTAGATGAAGAGGTTTTATTACAGGCTAAGTACATAAACATTAGAGAATTTGAAGATAATTATTACAATTTAAATGATTGTTCAGATATGCTTGATGAATTAGGAGATTACTGGACATCTGCACCTCTTAATACACTTCAAAATGAAGTTGACTTAGTTCATTTATTTACAAGAAAGCAAGCTAATGGTGGAGTAGCTTGGGTTGACGGTATTTGTAATAATCAATATAAATATGGAGTTAGTAGTGGTTTAAATACTAATTTAAACGTAGATTACCCAGACAATACCCCCTTTAGTTATAACATGTCCTACGTCGGGCATGAATTAGGTCACAATTTTGGAGCTAATCATACACATTGGTGTGGTTGGGAAGCTGATCAATCACAAAATTTTTCAGGTGGAGCTATTGACTCTTGTTATCCTGTTGAAGGAAATTGTTCAGAACCAGGAAATCCAAACATAGGAACTATTATGAGTTATTGTAATTTAGCAGGAGTTGAACAAAATTTACAATTTCATCCTATAGTTAAATCCCAGGCTTTTTTTCCAAATATATTTAGTAATCAAGCAAGTTGTTTTGGAGAGTGTGGTGAATTAGAGACTTCATGTGAGGGAACTTTTATATATGGTTGTACCAGTGAATTAGCTGATAATTATAATCCTGATGCAAATGTAGATGATGGTTCTTGTTTTTGTGAAAGTTATATAGAATTTTATTTAGAAACTGATTATTGGAGCAGTGAAACCAGTTGGGAAATATTTGATTCTAATCAAAACTTAATTTATTCAGGAATTGATTATACAAACGGGGGAGTAACAATCGATGAAAATTATTGCTTAAGTCCAGGTTGTTATGAATTTGTAATTTCAGATTCTTTTGGTGATGGTTTTTCAAGTAATAATACAGGTGGGAATAACCCTAATTATTATATATTAAACAGTATCGGAGAAATATTAGTTCAAATGAGTAATGCTGATTTTGGATCAAGTGAATCATATTCATTTTGCCTAGAGGAAGAAGAATGCATAAGTGATACCGATGGTGATGGAGTTTGTGATGAAAACGAAATAGTAGGCTGTCAGGATACAACTGCTTGTAATTATAATCAAAGTGCAACAGATCCTGGAAATTGTTCTTTTCCAGATCAATTTTACGACTGTAATGGAAATTGTTTAAATGATAACGACTCAGATTCTATTTGCAATGAAATAGATAATTGTCAAAATACATTTAATCCTAATCAAGAAGATGTTGATGGAAACGGAGTAGGTGATTTATGTGAAAATATTATTGGATGTACTGATGAGGAAGCTTGTAATTATAATGCAGATGCAACTTTAGAATGTAATTGTTGTAGTTATGCAATCGAATATTACGATTGTGATGGTAATTGTTTAAATGATGAGAATAATAACAATATTTGTGATGAACTTGAGCAAATAATATATGGTTGTACTGATAATTTAGCTTGTAACTTTAATGATAATGCAAATACAGATGATGGTTCATGTTATAATAATGACTTAGGTTGTGGTTGTGATCAGCCTGCGGCAGAACAGTATTATGATTGTTTTGGAAACTGTATAAATGATCAGGATGAAGATGTTATATGTGATGAATTTGATAATTGTATTGATATTTTTAATCCAAATCAATATGACAGTGATAATGATGGAGTTGGAGATGAATGTGCTTGTGAGTTAATGATAATTATAGGAGAAAATGTTGTGGAATCTGGAACCGTTGAATTATATGATATAGCAAATCAAATAGACAATAATTATTCATGGTCTGTTATAAATGGAGATATAGTGTGGGATTCTGCTTCAGATTCGAGTATATCAATCGCTTGGGGAGAAGAGGGCTCAGGAACAGTTGTTATAACTCAAATTTATGGTAATGGATTATTTTGTGAAACTACATTAGATGTTGTTATTTTACCATCCACTACTGATATAGAAGAAAGCTTATTATCTAATGATATTATAAGAGTTACTGATTTATTAGGAAGAGATATTAATTTAGATAATTCAAACACTGTTTTAATAGTTTACTATAAAAATGGAAATGTCAAAAAATTATATAAATCGAAATAATAATTAAAATAACTTAATTATATATAAATCAGTTAATTATGGCTTTAACCCCAACAAAAAATATACCACTTGGCTTTCAAGCTCCTAATTTTAAATTACTAAACCCATTAATTAATAAAATTGAAGATTTAAATAATTTAAAAGGTAAAAAAGGAACAGTAATTATTTTTATGTGTAACCATTGTCCTTATGTTATACACATTCTTGATGAGTTAGTTAAAATAGCAAATGATTATTTAAGTAAAGAAATTACATTTGTTGGTATAAATTCAAATAACATAATATCACATCCACAAGATTCACCAGAAAATATGGTTAAACTTATTAAGGAATATAATATACCTTTCAGTTATCTATTTGATGAGACTCAAGTAATTGCAAAAGCTTATGATGCCGTTTGCACACCTGATTTTAGTGTTTTTGATGCTCAGATGAAATGTGTTTATAGAGGTCAAATGGACTCTTCTAGACCAGGTAATAATTTATCTAATAATGGGGAGGATCTAAGAAAAGTTTTGGAAAATATTCTAAAAAAACTACCTATCTCTAACAATCAAATACCATCTATTGGCTGTAACATTAAGTGGAAATAATATTAATTTTTTTCTTTTATTACATAAAGAACATTACTATTTTTTTTTTTTTT
>MDTB01116187.1_pt1 | contig 12971 bp, 11 predicted proteins | sample 811161 | NCBI WGS metagenome assembly MDTB01 (sample SAMN05326650, study PRJNA326480) | marine metagenome | isolation source: seawater | place: Mediterranean Sea | collected 2009 | reverse complement strand
AGTTTGATAAAACACATACTTATCTTCCTCCCACAAACCAGTTTGATTTATGTTGTAGTAATCTTTTACCCAAGTAAAATCATTTTTTAAAATCGTTTTTAATTCATTTTCATTCCATATATAAAAATCTCCTTCAATTTTTTTTCCGTTTGGGTAGTTTGTATCCGCCGAAATACTGGAAAATATTAAACCATTTTCTGATGTCATCTTTAATTCTAAAAAATTAAAAATATTGTATAGCTCTTCTTTATATCTAGGGTCTTTATAAACCATATATGCATTTGAGAAAACGCTCATAAGTTGAGCATTATCATAAAGCATTTTTTCAAAATGAGGAATATGCCATTTTTGGTCAACGGTATATCTATGAAACCCTCCCTCCAGACGATCATTGATACCGCCTCTCGAAATTTGATTTAAAGTTTTGATAACAAAACTCCGCATTTCATTATCTTCTTTTAATTCAGAGTATCTTAAATAAAAGTTCAATAATGAGGGTAAAGGAAATTTTTGTCCAACACCCATCCCTCCATTTAATTTGTCCGTATAACTAAATGCTTTTTTTGCATACTTATCAATTGATTCCTGTAATAAATTTGATTCTAAGGATGGAGATTTAATTAATGATTCCTCTATAATACCTTCTCTGACTTTATTAGCATATTCAATAACATCGTTTTTTCTTGTTGAATAAAACTGACTAACTTGATTCAAAATCTCTATCCAATTATCTTTAGGAAGATATGTTCCACCCCAAATGGGGGTTCCGTCAGGTAGTGCAATAATATTCATTGGCCATCCACCACTTCCAGTCATTAAAACCAATGCCTTCATATATATTTCATCAATATCTGGCCTTTCTTCTCTATCAACCTTAATGCTAATAAATTTTGAATTCATAACATCAGCTACATCATTTTTTTTAAAACTTTCATCCTCCATAACATGACACCAATGACAAGAGGAATAACCAACGCTAATAACAATAAGTTTATCATTTTCTTTTGCAATATCTAAAGCCTCTTTTCCCCATGGAAACCAATTGATTGGATTGGAAGAATGTTGTTTTAAATACAAACTGCTTTCTTGGCTTAATTTATTTTGCATATTCTGAGAAACTGTATTAATTGTAAACAAAAAAATGAAAATAGAAAGTAAATACTTTTTAAAATTTTCAAAGCACAATATTTTCATCAAATAATTTTTTTCTAATTTAAATATTTATTAGGCAAAATCATTTATGTTTTCATTTTTTTACAAAATATTTAAATCATATAATATTTTATTTTTATTAGCTATTCAATTAAATTTTGGACAAAATGTTAACCTAAATTTTGAAGTTGATAGATTAATTAGTGAAAGCATAAAAGATAGTGCATTCCCAGGGGCACAAATCTATTTAAAAGTTAATGATAGGGTATTAATAAATAAATCCTACGGATATCAAACTTATGACTCCATTGTTCAAATCCAGAACGATCACCTTTATGATTTAGCATCCCTAACAAAAGTTCTTTCATCTACTATAGCATTGATGAAAATTTATGAGGACTTTGATTTAGACTTAAAAAGTCCCGTTTCAAATTATTTGCCTGAGCTAAAAAAATCAAATAAAAGTTTATCAACTTTTTTCGAAGTCTTAAGTCATACAGCTGGTTGGGCCCCATACATAACTCATCAAAAAAAAATTTTAAAAAAAAATGGAAAGTATAAAAACAACTTGGTCCGAAATAAAAAAAGTCAGCGTTTTGCAGTTATGATAAATGAAAAGCTATTTCTGAAAAACAGCTATCAAAAAAAAATGTTTAGAAGCATCAAAAAGTCTGAATTAAAAGAAATTGGAGATTATTTGTATTCTGGATTGTTTTTTTTCTATGTACCCAAATTAATTAAAGTACTTACAAATATGACTTATGAAAATTATTTAAATAAAAATTTTTATGATTCAATTGAAAACAATACACTTACTTTTAAGCCAAAAAACAAATCTAAAATTTCCCCAACTGAATTTGATAATTCATTTAGAAAATCTTTAGTCCATGGAACTGTACACGACGAAGCTTCAAGTATGTTTGGGGGAATTTCAGGAAATGCTGGCTTGTTTGGAAGTGCTGAAAGTATTGGCAGATTAATAGAAAATTTTGAGAGTTGGAATAACGATAGCTTAAATAATAATTTTAAACAATCTACCATAAGAAAATTTACTTCATATGCTTTCCCAAATGATAACATTAGAAGAGGGCTTGGATTTGATAAGCCTTCAAAAAACAATGAAAAACCATACCCTAATAAAAACTTTTCTAATGAAAGTTTTGGTCATACCGGATTCACAGGAACTTTTTTTTGGATAGACCCCAAATCAAAACTTACTATTGTTTTTCTAACAAATAGAGTTTATCCATCCAGAAGCTTTGAAAAATTATATGACAAAAACATTAGAAGTAGTTTAATAGATATAGTTTTTGATAATTTGAAAACAGTAGACGATGAATAAATTTTTTTATTTATTCCTTTTATCATTTCTCCAACTAAACTCACAGGAAAAATTAGTATATAACACTCTATTTCAAAGCAGTTCACAATCAAATGTATCCTGCTTTAGAATCCCCTCACTTGCAACTACAAATAGCGGGGTTTTATTGGCAGTAATAGATGAACGAGTTGAGTCGTGTAGTGATTTGAGAGACAATCAAGATATAAATATCGTAATGAAAATGAGTTGGGATAATGGAAAAAAATGGTCTGAGGAAAAAAGACTCATTGATTATCCTTTTGGAGAGTCAGCATCAGACCCATCCATGATTGTAGATAAAATCACAAATGAAATCTTTCTTTTTTTCAATTATATGAACCATAAAAAAAACAAGAATATTTATAAGTTAAAATATATTAAAAGTAAAAATGATGGTAAAACGTGGACCAAACCTAAAGATATAACCGATGAAATTACTGATCCCAATTGGAATAAAGATTTTATGTTTATTACATCGGGTAAAGGATATCAGAGTTCAGATGGTCAACTTTTACACACAATAGTTAATTTAGACAGTGGTACACATGTATTTGGAAGTAAAAATCACGGCAAAACTTGGTTCCTGATTAAAAATCCAATAAGTCCTGGGGATGAGTCTAAAATAATTGAACTGAGAAATAAAAATTGGATGGTTAATTCAAGGGTTAATGGTCTTGGACATAGATACTCTCACATTACAAATAATAAAGGAAAGACATGGATTTCTAAAGCATCTGAAGATTTGATTGATCCAGGGTGTAATGCTAGTTTGATAAGGTATAATGAGGAAATCTTGTTATTTTCAAACATAAGTAATAGAAAAAAGAGAGAGAATTTAACCATAAAATTAAGTTATGATGAGGGCATAAGTTGGCCAAAACATAAAACCATATATAGTGGAAGTGCTGCATATTCATCTTTAAGTATTTTAAAAAATGGCGAAATCGGAGTTTTATTTGAAATGGACAATTATAAAAAAAATGTTTTTGTTAAATTTCCAATTGATTGGATTGATGATTTTTAAAAAATTTTTCTTGTCTTTAAATTTTTTGATAACTTTTAAAAATAATATTACTATGGCTTCAAAAAAGGTATTAACCATTTTCTTTTTATTCTTTTTATATAATCTAAGTGCCCAGCTAGATTTTTATAATGGTGATTATGAACAAATTGGGTTCTCAAAGAAAAGACTTAATACACTTGATTCTATTATGCATTCTTTTGTTGATAATAAAGATTTCTCAGCAGTTCAAACTGCAATAGCTAAAAATGGTAAAATAATTCACTTTAACAGTTATGGGTATTCAGATATTGAATCGGAAAAAGAATTAGATGAAAATGATATTTTTAGAATTGCTTCTATGACAAAACCTATTGTTTCAGTTGCATTGATGCAGCTTTACGATAAAGGGTTTTTCAAACTTGATGACCCTCTATACAAGTTTATTCCTGAATTTATAGATGTAAAAATAAAAAGAGGTAAAAAGGAAAAGCCAGTTAAAAATGAAATCAAGATAATAGATATACTTAGGCATTCTGCAGGACTGGAATTTAAGGGTCCAGAAGCATATAGAAAATCGATTGAGATGAATCTTGAACAATTTGTAAAAGAATCAATTAAAACTCCTTTGTTATATCAGCCTGGAACTCAGTGGAGATATAGCTACTCAACAGACATCTGTGGGTATTTAATTGAAGTCATTTCCAAGTTGCCATTAAATGTTTATTTGAAGAAAAATATTTTTGATCCACTCAATATGGAAGATACTTTTTTTGAATTACCAAAAAACAAGTCTCAGAGACTCACTACATTATATAATAAAGATAAAAAAGGTAATTTAAATGTTTTTGACAGCCCAGAAAACTCTCCTTTTACAAAAAAAATTAATTTATTTAGTGGTGCAGGTGGACTGCTATCTACAACTCATGATTATTTAATTTTTTGTCAAATGCTATTAAACGGTGGAGCTTATAATGAAAACATTATTATAAAAAAATCCACATTAGAATTAATGCTTGAAGATCATGCTGATGGTTTGAAATACAAAAAATTACTATTTGGTAAAAAAAGAGGATTTGGGTTAGGATTTGATGTTGTTAAAGAAGAAAATACAAAATTTGGATCTAAGGGCACCTATGGATGGGGAGGAATGTTTGGAACATATTTTAGAATTGATCCCAAAGAAAATATGATTTTCATCTACATGACTCAATCTTTTGAGACATATAAATTGAAACTTTCTGATCAATTTAGAAAACTTGTATATAATTCAATACAATAATGTATTGTCATAATTCTTTTTCACAAATTGATCTCATTAGCTTTAAATGTAAAAACTTGTTACTTTTAAAGAATAATGGGTTTTAAATCTAAACTTAGAAGCGTAGTTGAAGACAACACAACTAAAAAAGGAAGAATCTTTGATTACATAATTGATGTATTAATTATTCTATCGATTATTGCTTTTTCTTTAGAAACTTTCCCTGATAACTCAGAAAGAACTACTGACATTCTTCATAAATTTGATATAGTCTGCTTCTTTGTGTTTAGTATTGAATATCTGTTAAGAATTTATGTAGCAAAAAAGAAATCTAAATATATTTTTAGTTTTTATGGAATCATTGACTTCTTGGCAATTGCTCCTTTTTTCCTCAGCAGTTTTTTAGATTTAAGATTTTTAAGAGCTTTTAGGATTTTGAAAATTTTTAGGTCACTTCAATCAACTAAATTTAATCTAGCAATAAAAAGAATAAATATTGCATCCAAACTAATTAAGGAAGAATTAATGCTTTTTTTCATAGTTATTTTCATTTTAATTTTTACTGTATCATCCGGAATCTATTACTTTGAACACGAAGCTCAGCCCGAGACTTTTAAATCTGTTTTTCATAGTATGTGGTGGGCGGTAGTTACATTGATGACAGTTGGATATGGAGATGTTGTTCCTGTTACTTTGGGAGGGAGAATTTTTACAATTATAGTTTTAATATTAGGAGTATTAATAGTAACTGTACCTGCTGGGTTAAGCGCAACATCACTTATGAAAGCCAGAGAGATTCAAGAAGAGCAGGAGAGAAATAAAAAAACTAAGTAATAGTCATTCTTAATGGTTTAAGCTGTCTTTTTAGATAAAGAGGATGCTTTGGAGTGTTATTTTTACTTAGTTCCAAAGCAAACACATTTTTTTTTTCAAGCAAAGGATATAACCAAGAAGCAATTTTAATATTATATCCCCAAGCTAAATAAACAGTATCTACTTTTTTTAAAGTTTTTTTAATGATCAGAAAATTTTGATTACAAAATGATAATTTTTTGAAATCTGGTTTTGTCAAAATATTTGGAAATAAATTAATCACGTCCATTTTTTGAAATCCAAACTTAGCAGAATAAAACATGCATTTTTTAATGGTTCTGTCATCAATTACATCATCCGCCTTTGAAGGATTAAGCATTATAAAAACACAGCTTTTTGAGTAACGATTATTTTTCCATGACCTTGAAAGTAAAAAACGTTTTGTCTTTTCTTTATTAAAAACTGCCGCTCTTTTAATCATAAAAATTACAACCTTAATACTTTTTTATAAAACTCCTCTGTGACGGTAAAATACCTGCCACTTTCCTCGTGTATTGAATTATCTCCTAAGCCATTTTTTGTATGATACGAAGAGAGGTGGTTGATAAAACTATTTAAATTTTTAATTTCATAATCATTGCCAAAATCATCCTTTATTATCTTTTTCATTAATAAAAAATATTATTAAAAATTGTTTTGTTAAAATTAAAAATACCTAAATTTAGATAAATCAAAAACATATTAGTTATGAAGAAAATTTTAGCCATTTGTACTTTATTGATAATATCGTGTAATGTAGAAAAAAATAAAAATTCGAATTTGCCAGGAAGATTAGGAAATGCCGAACTTGAACTTAAAGATGATCCAAGAGTTGATTTGAGAATTATCGAAGCTATGAAACCATATGGATTACATGTAAATGCACCGCTACCGCCAGTTTCAATTGAGGCGTCTGATGAGGATAAGCTGAATTATTTCAAAGAAGCTGAACCTGGTTATCAGATGATTTTCAGCGAGTGGTTTAAAGGAATAGAAGGGCCTGAAAATATTGAAACTTTTTACCAAAATATCTTAGGATCAGATGGAAATGAGATACAATTAACAATAACAAAGCCTTCAAATAATAAATCTGAAATGCCAGCAGTTCTTCATCTACATGGTGGGGGAATGACAATTTTGACTGCTTCTGATCCAAATTATGTCTTATGGAGAGAAAGTTTGGCCTCCAAAGGATTAATTGTAATTGGTGTTGAATTCAGAAATGTCGGTGGGCAGCTTGGCAATCATTCCTTCCCTGCTGGACTAAACGATTGTTTGAGTGCGCTAAAGTGGGTACATGAAAAAAGAAAAGATTTAGGTATTTCAAAAATTGTCATTTCTGGTGAATCTGGAGGAGGTAATCTCAGTATAGCTACAGCTTTGAAAGCCAAAGACTTAGGAAACTTAGACTTTTTTGATGGAGTTTATGCTCAGTGTCCTTACATATCTAACATGTATGGTGATGAAAAAGACAAACTACCATCTTTAATTGAGAATAATGGTTACTTTTTAGACGTTGAGGCCATGAATGTTATGGCATCTATGTACGATGGGCCCAATAGCAGAGACCCATTTGCATGGCCATTACACGCGACAAGTGAAATGTTAGAGGGTCTGCCACCTCACGTAATTACAGTTAATGAACTTGACCCAATAAGAGACGAAGGGCTTGAATATTACAGAATGCTAATAAAGTCTAACGTTAATGCAAGATCAAAAACCTTAAATGGTACTGTTCATGCAGCTGAAGGAATATTTGTAAAATATATCCCCGAATTATTTGAGGCGACTATTAATGATATAAAAGAATTTGCTTACAGTTTATAATTTTAAAGTTTTTCATTAAAAAGTAAATAGAATGAAAAATATATTTTACGCTTTTGTAATCTTAATAAGTTTTAGTTTAAAAATTTACTCACAAGACAGAGTAACCGGCGAGTTGTTTTCTAGTCGATCGGAAGTTATTGCTGAGAATGGAATGGTTGCTACAAGTCATCCACTTGCTACTCAAATTGGCATTGATATTTTAAAAAATGGAGGTAATGCAATTGATGCTGCAATAGCAGCTAATGCTGCAATTGGTTTAATGGAACCAACAGGTAATGGAATTGGAGGTGATTTGTTTGCAATTATTTGGATCGAAAAAGAAAAAAAACTGTATGGACTAAATGCAAGTGGCAGATCCCCAAAAAATCTGACTATAGATTACTTTAAGAAAAATGACATCCAAAAGATTCCTGCATATGGTCCACTACCTGTTAGTGTTCCTGGTTGTGTTGACGGTTGGTTTGAGATGCATAATAGATTTGGTAAAATTGGAATTAAAAAAATTTTAGGTCCTGCTATTGAATATGCTGAAAATGGATTTCCTGTAACTGAACTTGTTTCACACTACATGGATATTTCAGGCAAAGTATTTAATAAATATCCCAACTTTAATAGTACTTATACAATAAATGGTTCAACCCCAAAAAAAGGACAAATTTTTAAAAATAAATACCTTGCAAATACTTTGAAAGTAATTGCTAATGATGGAAGAGCCGGATTTTATGAGGGAACTATTGCAAAAACAATTTCTGACTTTGTTATCAGCCAAGGCGGCTTTCTTTCTTATGATGATTTAAAATATCATAAATCAAATTGGATCGAACCTGTTTCAACAAATTATAGAGGCTATGATGTGTGGGAATTGCCGCCAAATGGCCAAGGAATTGCAGCTTTACAAATTTTAAATCTTCTAGAAAAGTTTGACTTAAGATCTATGGGTTTTGGATCAGCTGAATATATTCATCATTTTGTAGAATCAAAGAAAATTGCATTTGCTGATAGAGCTAAGTATTATGCTGATATGGATTTCAACAAAATTCCTGTTAATTACCTAATTTCAAAAGAGTATGCTGATAAAAGAAGACCTGAAATAAATCAAAACCGAGCTGCAAGGACTGTAAAAGCTGGAGACATTGAAAATGGAGATACAATTTATCTTACTACTGCAGATAGTGATGGTAATATGGTCTCATTAATTCAAAGTAATTACAGAGGGATGGGTTCTGGAATGGTCCCACCTAAACTAGGATTTATGTTGCAAGATAGGGGTGAACTTTTTTCGCTTGAAGAAGGGCATTTCAATGTGTATGAGCCTAACAAAAGACCATTCCATACAATCATTCCTGCTTTTATTACTAAAGATGATAAACCTTTTGTCAGCTTTGGTTTAATGGGTGGTGCAATGCAACCTCAAGGTCATGCGCAAATTGTCATAAATCTTGTTGATTTTGATATGAATTTACAAGAAGCTGGAGACGCTCCAAGAATAAGGCATATATCAAATCAGCAACCGACCGGAGGTGAAATGACTGATGGAGGTGAAGTTTCATTAGAGTCAGGTTTTGATTACAAGGAAATTAGAAAACTTATGGAATATGGGCATAAAGTTATTTTCAGCCTTGGTCCGTATGGAGGTTATCAAGCAATTATGATTGACAAAGATTTAGGCGTATATTTTGGCGCGTCTGAATCAAGAAAAGACGGAAATGCTATTGGATATTAGATATTCAAATAATGAATAAAGTTCTTCTAACATTACTATTTATTCCACTTGTAAATTTTTCTCAAACTTATGATGATTTGACTAGTATTAACTCAAGTGAAAGTTTTATTAAAGTAATGACTAAAAATGGATGGAAAAAAAGAACTCAGCAATTTAAATTGGATAAAAGAGATATGATTTACTATGGTCTTAATTTTTCGGGTGAAGGAAAAAATTTGAAATCTGAAGCAGAAGCTGGATATCATACAAAATATAACTTTTTTACTCTTTCATATTTTTTTGTGAACAATACACAAAAAAATAATTTTAATAGAATTTTTGACAGGATTAAAAAAAAATGCAAATATGTAGGAATATATGGGCCAGATACAGGTTTTAATGCGGTTGAATACAAATGCAAACGTTACAGTTTTGTGATTTCTGAAGGTGATAACGAAGGAGTTATTATGCAACGATATGCTGGCAAAAACTAATCAAAAGTAAAATTGGTACAGTTAAATATTGTAATTAAATTCCTGATTCATCTTTTTCAATAGAATCCTTATAATAAATATTTTGATGTGATTTAAAACCAATCACCGAATCATTTTCATCTCTTAAAATTTCTAAAGTCTCTCCCAATTCCATATTTTTTAAAATTCTTTTAAATCTATCATCTCCTGATCTCTTATATAAAGCTAGCTCCGGAGAGTTAGTAGGCATTCTTAAAATTGCTAATTGGTCCCCCCAGGATTGAATATAAGTCTCACTTCCCCAGGGTTGGGCAATGTAAACACCTTCAATTTCTTTGAATTTATTTATTGTATTTGATCCTGTTTGAGAAGCTTTTTTTAATATTGAATGAATCCCTTTTATATACTTACTTGGATCTGTTCCGCTTGAATTAATCATGACAGAATATGAAATTCCCAATTCTGAATTTAAATATAATTGTGATCTATATCCAGGGCATGAGCCTCCATGTCCTACAAAAGTCTCTCCATTCAATTTATAAATACCAAAACCTAATCCCCACGTAACAGATGTTAATTTATCATCCCAATGCACTTTGTGCATATCTTTTAGTGACTTAGATGTAATAATTTTGTTTTCTGAAGACTTTAATAATTGCAATTGCCAAGCAGCAAATTTTGCCAAATCTTCAACATTGGATGTAAATCCTGCTGCCGCTGCAATTCCATTTGCATTGAAAAAATTTACTATTTCTCTATTTCTTTCTCTGTTAATTGAAGAATGTCCTACAGAAAGAGTTTTACCATAATCATCTCTAGACATAAATGGTTTAGTATTTCTCATTTCCAATGGATGTAATATGTGTTTAGCTACATAATCATCAAAAGATTCTCCTGAAATTTCCTCTACCACATATCCAAGTAATGTTAACCCTAAATTACTGTACTGAAAGTATTTGGAACTTGGATAAAGCGTTTCCTGATTTTTCAATTCTTTTTTCACGTCTTCTTTAGAAGGGAATGGAAAGTCCGGCCATGACCAATAGGGATGGTTAGATTCTCTTGGTAATCCAGAAGAATGAGTTAAAATTGATTTTATTGTTATTGGAGGTGAATCATTAAACTGTTGTTTTAGATCAAACCATGGCAATAATTTTTCAATTGAATCATCTAAAGTTATTTTTTGATCTTCAACTAACTTCATTATTGCTACAGATGTAAATAATTTGGAAATTGAACAAATACTGAATGTATTTTCAACTTTCATTACATCATTTTCATTTGCCATTCCAAATGCTTGAGACCAAACTACTCCATTCTCATCACCAATCATGACAGTTAAACCAGGGAGGTTCTCATAATCTTTTTGAGCATCTAACCAGTATTCGATTAATTGAAATGCCTCATCATAATTTTTTTCTGAAAAAGAAATTGAATCAGCTTTTTCAATTTCATTAGAGCATGAAATCATAAAAGCTGTTATTATAAAAAACCTAATTAATTTCATAATATTATTTATTTAAATATTTAAAACAAGATACGTATTTGTAAGAAATTGGGATTTGGCTCAGTTGGCCAGTGTACAGCATTACTTGGTAAAAAGTATAATAAATCAATGAAAAATGACATGAATCATAATTAGACTTATTAAAAGAATCAAACCTAAAATAGTGTTTTTCAAGGATGATGAAAATAAAAGCGAATTAAATGAATTTATATGTTTTAAGTTTGAAGAAAAAACAATACATAATCCCAAAACAATAACAATAAAGGCTCGCAAAAAGTAATTTAATTCAGGACAGAAAAATTGAAGGAATAAATTGGTTGGGATTGTCAAAATAAAAGCAATCAATATTAATTTTATTTTTGGTTTAACTAAAAGTATTGCACTAATTATTAATACTACTATTCCACAATTTATATAATACCTTAAATTATTTAATGTATGAGTAAATGCAGTGTCAGGATTATCAAACTTAAGATATAATAGGATCATGGACATTAAAAGAGAAGTAAATAAACTAAAAACAATAGCTCTTCTTCCAGAATTTATTTTTTCATAATCAGTTGCTTTTTTATTAAAATATTTTGAATAAATATCGACTGACCATAATGTCGCTAAAGAATTAAAAGTAGAATCAATTGTACTCATAAGTGAAGCAAATAAACCACATAAGACAATCCCTTTTAAACCTATAGGGAGATATGTTTTGACTAAATATGGAAAGGCCAAATCAGGTTCGGTGAAAGAGTCTCCTAAAATACCAAATAATGCAATTCCTGGAATTACAATTATTATTGCCATCAAATATTTTAAAACACCTCCAATCATCAATCCTGATTGTGCATGGGATATATTTTTTGCAGCAATTGCTCTTTGCATAATAGATTGATTTGCACACCAATAATTAATATTTAAAAAAAAGAGTCCTAGTAAATGAGTCCAAGGAATTACTGGATGGTTTGAGGGAAGATGAAGATGCATTTTCTCAGGTGTTTTATTATATAATTCTTCCCAACCTCCCAACTCATTTATTGAAATAAAACAAACAATAGTACCTCCCAATAATAATACTATAAATTGAATAATATCTGTTTTTACAACGGCATTTAAACCACCATAATATGTATATATAGCAGAGAAAACACCAAGTGATATAATTAAAATAGCAATTCTAACAATTCTATTGGGATGTAATATTGAGAGCTGTTCTCCAAAAACCATTTCTGCAGCATATGCACCCCAAAAAAGGGCAGCTCCTAATGTAATAGTTGCAAATAACGCAATGTTACTTAGCGAATAAAAAAGAGCTATTTTATTTCCCAATTTTATTTCAATAAATTGAGTAATTGTGGTAATTTTTTCTTTTAAATAAATTGGAACAAAAATGAAAGTTGCAATTAAAATCCCTTGTATAGCATTTATTTCAAGATTGGCTTGTGCTAAGCCAAACAAATATGCAGAGCCCATCATCCCTAAAAACTGATATCCTTGAACATTAGTTGCTATTGTAGATAATGCAATTGAATACCATTTAAGGTTTCTATTTGATAAAAAATACTCATCGGCACTACCGTTATCTTGAACCTTTCCCCTAAGGGCAACAATAAATATCACTATGAAATAAACAGCTACAATTGTAAAATCAAGCATAAATTGAAAGCAAATAAGAATAATAATTTTTGCACAACACTAATATAGCATTTAAGCTTAATTGTTAATATTTATTGCAAGTTAAAAGTCACTAAAACTAATTTTCAGCACTATATACTACCTTCTTTAAGTTATTAGGTATACTAAAATTAAATTCTCTTGATCTTGACATGAACAAACCATACATTTT
>MDTB01032230.1_pt1 | contig 12971 bp, 5 predicted proteins | sample 811161 | NCBI WGS metagenome assembly MDTB01 (sample SAMN05326650, study PRJNA326480) | marine metagenome | isolation source: seawater | place: Mediterranean Sea | collected 2009 | reverse complement strand
GTCTCACTCAAGTCACGGACTGACATCACTCGCGGCCCGCTTATTTTGACCTCGGTGTGGCCCCTGGAAACATCGACCGAGCCTCGTTCTGTAACCGTGTCGGAGGCATCTGCGGCCGCTGTTTTGATTGGTGGCGAGTTATCCAGAGGTCTCACTCCTAACGCTTTGTTCAGAAGGATCAGGGTCAGCCAAAACGAGAAATCCTATCTGTCACTTTAGCAACGTATTTAGTTTAAAGGTATTGCGTCTTAAAATCCCTGTGCGATATTATGAAAGCGTTTTCAAAAGTTTTCAAATATTTGTTTAGTCGGCTGGGCGTTAAATAGCATGCATTTCCGGTATGATTCTGGCCAGGTGGCAACGACAGGGATGAACTAAAGAAGAGGTCTAGTGAGAATTTTTCGTTTGGCATATGGGGGTATTCGCCCAAGATGGACCGCACTCACGGTCCAGAGAATTTTAGGCGGTTGCATCCTTCTGTTTGGGTCCATGGAGGCCCGGTCGGAGCTGATATATATTGACCCACACGGTGTACAGACCAAGCTGAACGGGTTCTCGTCTGCCGATGTTAACTTACGGGTTACAAGGACCAGAGTAGTCTCCCAAGACGACTCTGAGTATACCTACGACTCAAAGAATGCGTTATCAAAGCCTTCTCGGAATAATACTGCGAGAACCGCTGGGACAGACCGGCTGAGCATGAACCAGTTCAATTTGGCGGTTTCAAAGCAGACCAGGACGGCGGTAGGGATGGAGGCGAAGCTGACCTATCGTGTCAGGGGCGATGGATTCACACTCAACCAGATACTTGATGACCCGGATGTTAACTATCGCACTGGAAACGATTTTCTGAAGAGAGATTGGTACGAGCGACTGGTGGGTATATACAGGCCAGACCTCGGTTCTATCCACTATGGTAGCCAATTGTCTCGGTCCTGGTCACGGTCGAATGATTTTTCGTGGCGGGTCGGTATGTCTGGTGTCTGGGCCGACTCCGGGGCCGGTCACGGGGTCTTTCAGGAGGCTATCCGGATAGCATCGAGACAGTTTGAGGACGCTACCGGGAAGGTGATGTTTGAGTATACTTATGCCACCAACGACCTAAACATATCCGAGGTCGAGCAAAGCCGGACCACCGCAAATGGTACCCCGTTTTCACCGGGAGCCACCCGGCCGGAGGTCCACGAGTTTTTTGTCCAGTACTCGAAGCCAAAGAACCTGGTTGAGTTTATTGTCCAGATGAGCTCGGGGGCCCTGCAGACCTCATTCGGGAAATCCGCAGCTAAAGGATGGATCGGTGACCCCGACACTAGACCGACCGATGGGAACATCGCAAGACAATCGGGCAAACCGAGCCAAGGCACAGCGATTCTGCAGGGTAGCTACTGGCCCGACCAGCGTGACCAGATCGTGTATGGTATCCGCCGCAACTACTGGTCTGGATCCGCGCCATCCTGCAACTTCAGCACCACTCGAAATATTTGCATCTTTGGGGTCGATCCCGGGTTTAACTATTCCACAGCATCTGAAGACTATAAGGGCTACAAGGTAACCAACTGGGACGCATTTGGGGGAATGATCAGGAAAGATGGCCTGCTCACCTATTCTGTTGGTGGTACCTACTTCGGTCGAGCCTCTACGGACAATCCGATCGAGTGGGGTCAGGGCAACACTGGGCTCAGCCTGAGCTTTGGGGTAGGCAGGTTGCTCCCGGAGATCTCTAACAAGCTAAACGCGGGCTTTGGAATTTCGGTAGGCATGTATGAGCACCGAGCGCCCGCGCCGACCAGCATGCCGGGTAACTCATTCCTTGGGCCTAACTCGCTTTACGACAAGTACTCCCTGTCGGGTGGGTTTGGCCTAACGTACGCGTACTAGGGGCAGATAATGATTCGTTGTCTGGCGGCCTTGATTTGCGTGATCAGTTTTAGTGCTTCCACTCTGGCAGAGCAGTGGATACCTGTGGGAGCTGGAAAGATCCTAGTGGGCGCAAAGCCGTCCCACGAGAGCCCGAAAGATGCGGAGTATCGGTCTGGTGCGATGAGGCAGCAAGCGCTCCCCACAAACTCATGGTTCTCGTCATTGACCTACATGCAGTGGTCTGGTGTTTTGCACGCTCATCCGCTGAGCTTCAAGGCAACCGAGCAGGGATTTGAGATGGGGCTCCCGGAGAAAGCTGTCGAGCCAATCGAGGCGATAAAGGCGTGGGCCTGGCCACCGCCCCCGGGTCGACCAATTGCGAGCGTTGTACACAGGCATGTAGCCGCCTTGACGGTCCGCCCAAAACACTTCCAGCCGGCAGACGCGCGTCTTTCCGCGAAAGGCGACTGGTCGATCAGCGTCGATATGACCGAACCAGAGGGCGACCGGAGACTGAGAGCCCATATCGGGCACGGCATCCCTTATGGCTTCTTTGAAGTGTCTGACGGGGCTGTGGTTATTGAGCTCGAGGACGGGGGTATTTGGGACGCTGATGTCGTTACTGGCGACAATAAGCAGATCATCTATGCAGCCGTCCGAGACGTTACGTATGCGGTATATCTCCCTAGCGATGCTTCGGTTCATGCAGTCGATGGGCTCAGACTGGAGGTGACACTTGGCGCGGACGCGCGCTATTTCTCTATGGCGGCCGTCATAGGTGAATACGAGTCACTCCAGCAACCGGCTAGCGTCCCCGGTACCGTTGATGCGGCACAAAACATTGACCCGGTGTTTGTGGAAGCGGCGAACGTTGTCGACGTCGGTCCGGGTGGGATGAAGGCCATCGATGCCAGGGCGACTGATGCTGATGGGGATACCGTTACCTACACACTAGAGGGGCCTGACGCAGCTTTGTTTGAGGTCGCCACTGACGGGAGGGTGAGATTCAAGCCGGTGATGGAGTCCAGTGGATCAGGCGCCCATAAGGACTCAAACAGCTACACACTGACTGTGGTAGCCAACGATGGGAACGGCGGTACCGCGACGCAAGGTTTGACGATCAATGTGGCCGACGGTGCTGGCTTGATAAACAGCTATGACCGCTTGACACTGGACTGGGCAAAGGGAGCAGCAGACGTCAATCCGAACTGGGTGTTTGGTGGTGCGGTCTCGTCCGCAGCCTCGCATGAGGGCGCCAACGTTTTGCGGTTCACGCACCCTAAGGGGGCCGAGGGATGGGCCGGTATGGCACTTATAGAGGCTCAGGGTGGGACAGACCTGATCGCTGACCGAGCAGAGTCGGTCACTATGCGTGTATGGGCAGAGACTGATGGTGCGGTGACCCTGGCGATGGAGGACATATCGAGTATTTCACCGAACAGTGGTGCGACCCGTTACTTGTCCGTTACTGAGAATGTTATCGGTGGCCGGTGGAATGACCTGGCCTTTGATTTTAGTGATCCTGACTCGGCCGCGGGCGACGATGACACAGACCACAATAAATTGGTCCTGAAGGTGAATGAGGGCAACACCCTCTACGTCGATCGAATTGACTTAGTGGGGGCAGATATTATTGACGCGCCGGAGCGTCCCGCTTCCGCTGGCCCCATCAGGCCCACGCGGGACATAGCCGATTTACTCGCGGGGCACGCGTTTGCGTTCGTAACAGGCACCTCGGTGCGGTGGGACTATTCCGAGACCGAGAGCAAGGTGACTACCCGCTACTCCTTCGATGTGAACCCGATGGACGGCATCGCTGTGAAGCCTCTGGTCGGGCTATACCCCCACCACTGGATGCAACTGGCCCCGGGGACCGAGCTCTCTGATTATGCGTTGCCTTCGGTTCGTGGCCCAATCCGCATGGCCGCTGTCGATAGTTTCGAGACCGAGCTTCCGTTCGGGGGTTTGCTACCTGTCTGGCCTGTTACCGGGTCAGAGGCGGAGCTGAGAGACCTGGGTGAGTTCCTCATCGGTGATACCCGCCGCACGGCTAGTCTCTACACAGGGCACGGGAACGGTACCTACTGGACCGGGAAGGCACTTGGATCGATTGCGCAGTTAATTCTAGTGTCTGAACAGATTGGGCAGGAAGACCGGGCAGAGGCACTCGAGCTGATGCTGAAAGATCGGATGGAGAAGTGGTTCCGTGGCGAGGGTGGGTTTTATTTCGGATTCCATAAGAACGTCGGATCGTTAGTCGGGTACCCTGAGGAGTATTTCAGCGCGTCCGGCATGAACGATCACCACTTCCACTACGGCTACTGGCTTATGGCGGCAGCGCACATCGCGAAGAGGGATCCGGGATGGCTGACACCAAGTCAGTGGGGTCAGATGGTACAGCTCATCGCCAGGGATATCGCGACCAGTGAGCGTGGTCGCGACGACTTTCCGTTTATCAGGAACTTTGACCCATATGAGGGTCATTCGTGGGCAAGGGGCAACAGTGACTTTTTTGGTCATGGTAATGACCAGGAGTCTTCCTCCGAGGCGATTAATGCGTGGGCTGCTCTGGCTTTCCTTGGGGAGTTTACCGGTAATAAGCAGATGAGGGATCTGGGTGTCTATCTGTACGTCACCGAGATCGCGTCGGTACTTAACTACTGGTTCGACATACACGGAGTCGTGTTCGACCCCAAGTACCCCAAGCCGATCGCGAGTATGGTCTTCGGTGGTGGCTACGGTTACAGCACCTGGTGGACCGAGGAGCCGAGACAGATTCATGGGATTAACCTGCTCCCGATTACCTCGGCGTCTGTCTATCTCGCGCAGATTCCGCCGGAGAGAGCGCTGTCGGACATTGCGTTCATGAAGGCGCGCAGAGCTGAGTACGAGACGGCAGCTCAGACTGACGGAACACCCAGCGTGATCTGGGAGAACGTTTTCGTGTCGTGGCTGGCGTTGAACGATCCCGATCTCGCTCTTGAGACATGGAACCCAGACGCTGATGGCTCTATGGAGCTGGGTGATACGCGCAGCCGAACCCTCGCCTGGACGCTTACTATGAAGCACTTCGGCACTCCTGACCTCACCGTCAAGGCAGATACGTTAATGTACGGGGTATTCCGCCGCGATGACGGTAAGGCAACATACTGTGCGTATAATGCTACCACGAAGGATAAGGTGGTGACGTACACCGACGGCGTCACGTTGCTCGCTACCCCCAGCGCTCTGACGTGTAATTAGTTCGGGACACTGACCGGACCCCTTCGTGCGTTGCGGGGTTTCGGTATTGGTGCAGAGATGAATATAGGTCTTGGTGAGGTAAATAACATGTTAACCCGTTGGCCACTGGTTAAAGGCGTTGGGTTCTGTTGTTGCTTGTTTTCTGGGCCTGTGTCGGTCCCGACGGAGGCCGCTTCACCAGAGCTTGCGACCACGATTGGTCAGGTAATCACCGGCGTCTCTGAGACGGCTGGGGTTCAAATTGCCGCCGCGGTGACCGAGGTCGCCGTCGCAGAGCTTGGCCAGTCTCAGAGTGATAAGTTCCCTGTCGTGACAGTCGACGCACAAGACACCCTGGCTGGTGACTCGATCACCAACGAGCCCGAGTATATCCTCCGCATCGAGCAGATGCTGCTAGATTGGGGGCAATCGACAGAGGATGTACTTGCCCGTGAGTCGGCCGTCGAGGCGAGGAAGAGTGCCGAACGAGAGGCGCTGTTAGACGCCGCTCTGCAGGCAGTGGAGGGCTTTTTCAGTATTCATATTATCAACCAGAAGCTTGCATCAAATCAGGGGCACCGGCTGTCACTCCGGGAACTGCAGGAGATGATGCGACGTCGCGTTGAGAATAGTGTCAGCCCCAGCCTAGATCTGCAGGAGGTCACCAGTCGGATTGATCTGTTGGGTGTTGCCGATCAACGCCTGATGACCGAGAGGCGGAGGCACCAGCTGACGCTTATACGCCTCGCTGGCGTGAGTGTCGAAGAACCATCGGTCGGGGACTGCCGGAGGTCCACCCCGCTCGATGAGGAGTCGCTTGTGCGTGAGGCGCTGGCATCTTCTCCGACCCTAAATCGACTCCGTCACGAGGCGGATATCCACACCTTTGACGAGAGGGCCCTAGAGGCGATGAGGTTCCCGGGTGTTGTCGGGGGTTACCGCGCTGATTCGAAACTGGATGGCAACGAGTTCGATCAACGGGCCTACCTGGCCCTGCGTTATGAGCTACAAACCGGAGGTGATCTCAATGCGAGGATGGCCAAGATGCGGGCGAAGTCTTTAGAGCAGCGTGCCCTCCACCGACGAGACGCTGAGGTGATTGCCCAGACCGTCGGGACCTGGGTGAGTACCTACAAAACCTCGGTCTATTTGGCGGATACCTACCGGAGGGTTGTATCCTCAAAGGTTGGTCAGAAAGAGTCGCACCTACGAAGGTTCCTGGTCGGCCGGTCTTCGTGGCGTGACGTCTTGGGCGCCCAACAAGAAATCGTAGAGTCCATGGCGGCGCGTATTGACGCGTCCGGTGCGATTTGTCTCGCGTCCACGTCCCTATCGTTGCTAGCCGGTGGCACTCGTGAGCTCAGATAAGCAACCCGATCCACCAGAGATTAGCGACCTCAATCTCGCATTGAGACGAAAAACCGCCCTACTTCTGACGGAGATCTCAGTCGCCCACGGCTCGGCTGTGTCGGTGGGACAGTTCGAGATGTTGCTTGATGCGGTTGATCCTGAATTGTCGGGTGATACATCGGCGCTGATTGAGAGCGTCTGGGTACGGCTTTTTCCGTGCGGTTGCGTGACCACCGGCCCCGCGTCGGAGCTAGTCAACCGGAATCTCCCCACGCTCCTGACGACGCCAGACGGGACGCACTATCTTGTGAGATCGATTAGGGGTGGTGTCCCCCAGGTGCTTATTGATTCGGGCGCTGAGGCACCCCTCCTAGCCGACGTCGCAGAGTGTCGAGCTTTTACCTTTGAGACGGGAGAGTCGGTCCCGGATGATAGCTCAGGCATTGTCCCCGAGGTTGATTCTGGTGACTGGTTCAGGGTCGCGTTCAGGTCCCATGGCCCGCTCTACAGGGACGTGGTCCTCGCCTCGCTGGTCGTCAGTGTCCTGGGTCTGGTTTCGGCGATTTACACGATGCAGGTTTACGATCGGGTCGTCCCGACGGGTGCCCTCTCGACCCTGTTTGTTCTTACGGTTGGGGTATTTGCATCGGTCGCTCTGGAGGCGCTCGGGAGGCACCTCAAGTCTTACCTCGTGCTGCGGTCCTCTGATCGGATAGATCAGCACCTCAGTGGGCTATTTTTTCAGCAGTCGCTGTCGCTCAGGATGGATAAGAGACCGGGATCGGTTGGTACGCTGGCCGCACAGATACGGGGTCACGAGGTCGTCCGGCAGTACATGACCTCGTCATTCTTATTCCTGTTCGCGGATATGCCGTTCGCGCTCCTTTTTCTCGGATTCCTGTGGCTCCTCGGGGGAGCCATCGTGTTAGTTCCCCTGACACTGATCCCGATTGGGATCCTGATTGGCCTGAGCCTGCGTGCCCCACTCGAGCGTTACACGGCGTTGGCCGCTGAGGAATCTAACAAGCGTAACGGTCTGCTGGTTGAGGCCCTAGATGGCATCGAGACCGTGAAGGCGGTTGGGTCCGAGTGGGATCTAGGTCGGCGCTGGGAGTCCCTGACTGAGCGAGTCGCGCGCGGAGATTTCAGGGTAAGGTCCCTGAGCTATCTCGCCGTTAACCTGGGCCAGCTACTCCAGCAGTTAACCTACGTCGGTATCGTCGTCGTCGGGTCCCTTTTGGTGATCGATGGGGACCTCACAGTAGGCGCCCTGATCGCGTGTTCGATCCTGAGCGGTAGGGCGCTGGTCCCCCTGAGCCAGTTCCCCAACATCTTGGTGCAAGGCAAGCAGGCGAAGACCGCCCTGGCGGGTCTCGATCAGGTGATGCGTGTCCCGGTCGATAATGACAGGAGCGAGGCGCACGCGCTCCCCCTCGAGGTAGCTGGGGGCTTGCGGTGTGAGAAGGTATGCTTCGAGTATGGCGAGGCCGCCCCTTCGCTGGTCGTGCCCTCGTTGCGAATAGACCCGGGCGAGCGGGTCGCCGTGTTGGGTCCCTCGGGGTCCGGTAAGACTACCCTGATGCGGATCCTGTCAGGGCTCTACCGGCCGACTGATGGCCAGGTGTTCCTCGATCACTATAATCTCGGGTTAATCTCGCGAGGATTTGTTCGCGAGTTCATTGGATACGTCCCACAGGATGTCAGGCTGTTCAGTGGGACCCTCCGCGACAACCTGACGCTGGGGCTACCGCGCCCATCCGAGGAGCAACTCGCGGGCGCGTGCGAGGCGACCGGTCTGTCGCACGTAATCGTCCGGCATCAGCTCGGCTTGGGGCTAACCATAAGCGAGGGCGGGCATGGCCTGTCGGTCGGTCAGCGCCAATTGGTTGCGCTGACCCGGATTTTATTGGCGAGGCCGAGGATAGTCCTCCTTGATGAGCCCACCGCCTCGATGGATAAGAACCTCGAGGACCGTGTGCTCGGGTCTATGTTTCGACTCTTGGGGCCCGAGACCACGGTGGTGTTGGTGACCCACAAGAACTCGGTCCTTGAGCACTGTGATCGGGTGATCGTCCTAGATGCCGGAGGTGTCGTCTTAGATGGGCCCAAGGCTGAGGTACTTGCGGCGCTGGGCAAACCGAGCGAGGGGGTGGGGTAGGGTGCGATTGTTCTGGATGTTCGATGGCGCGGAGCGTCTCGCTGATGGCCGACAGGTGTTGGGCGAGACCCGCAACTCCCGTGTGTCGGTTTGGCTGCTGCTGGTTGTGCTTGCCTCATTCTTCTTATGGTCATACTGGGCCGAGGTCGACCAAATGACACGGGCCCCCGGTACGGTCATCGCGAGCTCGAAGACCAAGACCGTGCAGTCGTTTGAGCCGGGGGTGGTGCAGTCGATACTGGTCACGGAGGGCGCACGCGTCTCTGTAGGGCAGCCGGTGCTGGTACTGGAGAGGAACCAGACCCAGAGCGCGGTCGATGAGGTTGAGGCCGAACTGGCGTCCCTCACCGCCGCGAGGGCACGTCTGGTGGCCGAGGTTGGTGACGGAGAGCTATCCTTCCCAGGACTGCTGGACAAGTTCCCCGACTTCGTGAAGAACCAGGAGTCACTCGCCAAGCGCAGGAGGGTGGCGCTGGAGGATGAGCTCAGGGGCATATCGGCCTCCCTGTCATCGGTTAGCGATGAGCTCAAGCTGCTGCGTCCACTGGCCGCGAGGGGTGACGTGAGTGAGTCGGAGGTGATACGGCTCGAGCGGCAGAGGGCGGAGCTGGAGGGTCGCTACAGGAATACCAAGAACAGGTTCTACAAGGACGCGGCTACCGAGCTTGAGCGGGTGTCGTCCGAGATAGCCACGATCGAGCAGCAGCTCAACCAGCGACAGGAACGGCTAGACCGGACCACGGTCGTGGCCCCGGTTAACGGGATCGTGAAAAACCTGGGGGTTAATACCGTGGGGGCAGTGGTGCGTTCTGGTGAGGCCCTGATGGAGATCCTGCCCGTCGACGACCGTTTGGTCGTCGAGGCAAAAATCTCGCCATCCGAGATCGCGTTTGTCCGGACCGGGATGGAGGCGGTCGTCAAGGTCGACGCCTATGACTACACCATATTTGGTGACCTCTCAGGCACGCTGACCTACCTGAGCGCCGATACGTTAGTAGATACATCGGATTCTGGCGCTGTTCCGTACTACCGGGCCCAGATTACCACCACGGGTGACCGTTTCTCCAAACAGGACCACCCGGGGCTCGAGATCCTTCCGGGGATGACCGCGACGGTCGAGATCAAGACCGGCAAGGGTACGGTGTTCAGTTACCTGACCAAGCCGCTGGTCAAGACCGTGTCGGAGTCCTTCACTGACCGCTGAATCGTGACCATGTCCCGAAGGGTTCGGTGCAGGGCTCTCCAAGCGACTCCACTCTTTATGAACTAGACGAACTATCTCCTTTTTCGGCAACTACGTATTTTTTTTGTTGACATACGTATTTATACTTACTAGCCTAGGTCCGAGACTAGGTGTTAATGGATTTATGCTGAGTAGTGCTTGATTTATTTTGAAAACGCTTTCAGAATCCGTTAACTAAATATAAGAAGATTGGGCTATCTTCGCCACAGAGAGGTGGCTGGGGACAGGCCCGGATCGACATGCAAGGTGGAACCGCGATGTCCTCATCTGACAATAATTACGCCCCTCCGGGCTTCACGCTGACATTCGAAGATAATTTTGACGGGGTAGGGCAGCAACCGAATTCTGATAGCTGGGTCTACGACCTGGGACACGGTGACCACGAGGGCGGCCCCGGCTGGGGCTGGGGCAACAACGAGGCCCAGCGGTACGAGAACGGCGCGGACGACGTGCAGATTATCGACCTCATCGCCCGTGATTCATCCGAGCTTGACACCGACGGTCTCGCCGACGGTGTGAACGGTGCGCTGAGGATCGTGGCCGCAAAGACCGGCACCGAGATCACCTCCGCACGCATCAGGTCAGACATCGACGAGATCGGGGCGCACGGGTACTACGAGGTCCGGGCGAAACTGCCCTCCGAGACGGGGGCGTGGCCCGCGATCTGGCTGCTGGGCAACATATCGCCCGAACGGCCGTGGCCGGATACCGGCGAGATCGACCTGGTCGAGTGGTCGTCAGGACTGGGCTACGCCGACGATCACATTTCGAGTGCGCTCCACTTCAGAGGTACCGCTGACCAGCAGCCTTCCTTTGGGGGTACTCAGTTCACGAGCGGGGCAGACCTCAGTAGCGCGGTGGATCAGTGGCACACCTACCAGGTGTGGTGGACTCCGGACCAGATCCGGGTGGGGGTCGACGGTAACGCCGAGAACGCTCACCTGGTCTATTCCAAGCGCCCCGGCGCGACCAATGACGACTGGCCGTTCGATCACCCGATGGACCTGATCCTGAACCTCGCGATCGGCGGCAACATGGGCGGCGCCTATCCAGACAGTTTCGAGTACGAGATGCTGGTCGACTATGTCCGGGTCTACCAGGGCGAATGGTCCGCCACTATGGAAGGCGAAGAGGCCGGACCCTATGTGGCGGCCGCGGAGGGTGTCCTGGCGCTGGCGAGTGATGACTACGCGGATCAGGCCAACACCAACTGGTTCCCGTGGGGCTCGGCTCAGTACCAGGGGCTTGTCGATGGGGCACACACGTATAACAATGTCGACTATATCGGGATAGAGCCGGCCGCGCCGATCGATCTGTCGGGCCAGGACACGGTCCACCTCACGATCATGCGGACCAACCCGGACGCGGACCTGATCTTCAAGCTGGTCAACGTTGACGGAACAGAGGGTCGTTTGGACATACCGGCCGCGTGGGTGGCCGCCAACGAGTGGGTCGAGCTGACCTTCCCCAAGTCAGAATTCATAAATCTAAACACTACGGAGGACGTCCACCAGATCGTCCTCTCGAGCACAATAGACGGGGCCGCATCGAACGAGACCCTCTACGTCAAGGAGCTATATATGAGTGACTCAACTATCTCAGGACCAGCCGTAGACGCTGAGACCAACATGCAGGACAACAAGGGCGTCGTCGCTCTACAGGGCGACGAGTCTACAGTCGACGTAGGGACTAATTTTTACGCCAACGGATGGGGCGTCGGTGGTAGTAGTAGCAACCTAAACACAACCGTCACTCAGGTCACCCTTGACGGGAATGACTATGTCCAGAAGTACGAGAACGCTGGATGGTTCCAGATTGCACCCGATAGCCCAATCCCCGTTGCAGACCTGACCACGCTCCACATGAGCGTGTTCCGCACCGGTGGCTTGCACGAAGACTGGGGGGGCTCCGAGTTTCGCGTGAAGGTCGAGTATAACGGGGCGACGGAAGACAATTATACATTCTCTGCTAATCGTGGAAATGAAGCAGTCCCCGACCAGTGGAACAACCTCGAGATCCCGCTGTCACAACTCCCGGGCGCGCAGTCGGGGCCGGACGTTGAAATTATCAGTGTCATTGTCATCAGTGAACGATGGTTCGATGGCGACTTATCCGGCGAGACTGTTTACATTGACGGGCTCGCGTTCAGCGAGAAGGTGAGCCCGGAGGGCATCCATGAGGCGCCGCCGACCCCGGTCGACGACGCACAGGACGTGATCGCGGTATTCTCAGACACCTACACCGGCCTGACCGAGTTCGACCCGCTGTACCGCTGGTCCACCCGTGGTGAGGAGGACGCTGGATCGGAGCACCGCTACGCGACGATCGGGGGTAAGACCGTCCAGGCGTACCAGGACGCCGGCATGATCGCGATGATGTTCTCACAGGACGTTTACGCCTACCCGGTACCGACCCCGTTAGACGTGTCGTCCACCGACACCCTGAAGATGTCGATCTGGCGGACCGACGCCGAGGCGCAGCTCGAATTCGCTATCCGTTACCAGCACCCGACAGAAATTGACGAGTACAACAACCCACTGGTGATCGAGTCTGACCCTATCTACTTCGACACCACCGAGGGTAACCCGAACGGTGCTATCCCTGCCGACCAGTGGCAGGTCGTGGAGATCCCTCTCTCTAGTTTCACCTACACCGACGAAGACGACAACACCGGTCCGATCGATCCTACAATGGTGGTAGGGGTCATGCTCTACACCAATGATTATGAGGTCAGCACTGACGAGAGCGGTAACCCGGTAGACATCGACGGTAACCCGGTCGCCGAGGGTGAGGAGCCCGCGACACACGCGGTCCCCTCACGAGAAGAGATCTACGTCAGTGAGCTATATTTTGCCGGTACACCGGACGCCCCGAGGGCTGCGGCTGAGGTACCGGCTCATGCTCAGGCCGACGTGGTAGCGGTGTATAGCGACGACTACACGACTGGCGCGGTCAATATGGATGGCACCCTGACCCAGGCGACCTACAGCTCCGAGACGGTGGGTGGCAGCACGGTCGCGAAGTACACCAATGTGTTGGGCTTAGAGGTCAGCCTCAGTACAGCCGTAGCTCTCCCCACCGTGGCTGACCAGATACCGAAGCTGTATTTCGACATCTGGCGCTCGGCGACCGACCAGG
>MDTB01065119.1_pt1 | contig 12972 bp, 8 predicted proteins | sample 811161 | NCBI WGS metagenome assembly MDTB01 (sample SAMN05326650, study PRJNA326480) | marine metagenome | isolation source: seawater | place: Mediterranean Sea | collected 2009 | reverse complement strand
AGTGCGTCTGGCCATCAGCCACCAATTGTGCATAAGGATACACATCCAATTCGGACTTCATCAACCAGTGGTTCATGGCTTATCCGAACACAAAGGGGTCTATGGACTGCTCGCTTACCAGGCATCAACGACATCGTCAACAAGAGCGGCTTCCATCACGTCTTCGGTGTAAACACTGGTACGAATGAGACCCAGTTTCTTTGCCATGTTGTTGCCGCCGCTTACCGCACCGATGCCCATTTTCTCGAGCGTGATAAAGATCGCCGGAAGCAGAATTAATGCGCTCGCCGCAGCCACCCAAAGGAGAATCAGAATCACCGTGATGAACGGTGTGATTTCCGGAATCGGAATATCGTAGGCAGTGTACATACCAAGCGAGGTGACAACGGCTGCCTCAAACAGTGACATGCCTGTACCGACCGCCGCATTTCGGATGGCTTGAATGCCCCCGCCCAATTCTCGAATACGGTTGGCGATGTGTATTGAAAAATCAACCCCTACGCCTACAAGGATTGAACCAATCATGACGGTGACCAGCGAAAGTGGTACATCCATACGCCACATGACAAGCCACTGTAAAGCGACGGTAGCGATGACGGGTGATGTCGTCCAAATCGAATACCGAATGTCTCTAAACACAACGGCCAAGGTGATGAGTGTGAGGATGATAGCAAATCCGAGAGAAGTCCATTGTGAACCGACGATCAACTCGTTCACCTCAATGGCGGTTGCCGCAACGCCCGTGAGTTCTTCAGCCGATTCACCGTACCGGCCTTGGAAGGTCGAGGCCTTTTCATTAACCGAATCAACGCTCTTGGCTGTATCAGCCACAGGAATAAATGGCATATCGACGTAGATGAGCGAGCGACTGAAATCCTCGCTGACGAAAATTTCTCTGGTCTCTTTTGTCAGCGATGCATAAAAGACGTCCAACAAGAAAATTTGGCTTTGTTGTGAACCAGGGAGGCCGAAAGCGTCAGGATCGTTGAGAAGGTCCCAAAACGAAGCATCCAGCGATTGGCTTTGATTCAGCAACACGTTGGCCGTTGTTTTCACATCCTCGCAGGCTTGATTTCCGGCACAGGGAATTAACTGGAACAACTCGTTCATGCCCTCACCCGAGACCGTGACCTGAATACCCGATGATTTCATCAAAAACACGACCGAAACGGCGCTCGTGTTCTCAACCGTGTTCAGCGATGATTCGAGGTTGTCGATTTTTTGTAAAATCTCAACCGGGTCATCGTTTGACACATCCGCATCACTGAAATCACCACTCACGTTAGCGTTGACCAAAATCATACCAACTTGCCCTGCTTCGAATTCAGAGCTGTACTGCTTCATTTTGACAACAGGAGATTCTGTTTCTGGAGCCATACCTAGGAGGTCAATGTTTTCCTCAACATTGGCTTGTCCAATCGTGGCCGACAATAAGATCATCAGAACAAACACGCCTATGACGGCGCGGTTTCGTTTGACAGGGATGTCAACCAAGACCTCAAAGGCTTTCAGAGGTGGATGTTTCGGTTTCTTCAGGTCCAAGATGAGCGTTAAATTCGGCACCATGAACATGGTGAGGAAATAGACGATGACAATACCCGCTGAGAGCGCAATACCGACGGTTTGAATCGGTGCCATGGGTGTGAAGACCAACGAGATGAAACCGATCACAGTTGTCACTGCCGACAGGAACACTGCTCGACCAGTGGAGGTCAATGAAGCCCGCATCTTCTCATCCTTACTTCCTTCTTCCTCAGCGTATCGGTTGGTGATGTGGAGACCGTAGGAAACACCAAGCGCAAGTAAAATCGGACCAACGATGATCACCGTCATGGTAACTTCATAATTTGTTGCGCCGATAAGACCCAGCGTCCAAAACACTGCACAGAGCGTAGGCAATCCAGCGATGACGATGACTTTGAAACCTTGGAGTGGACGTATGCCGGTGATGCCCGCTTGGAGGAGGTCGGAGTGGAAAACGAACAAACCTATGGCGACCAAAACGACAGCGTTGGGGAAGATGTCCCAGAACAATTTGAACGAAAACTCGGTGACCGCATTCGTGATCGGAACGGGCCCGGTCAGCACCATGGAAAGGCCAAGGTCCTCCCATGTGCACATGCCTTCTGATTCATCTGGCTCTCCATTGTCTTGGAAGACACAGGCGCGCTCCATTTTCGAAATAACATCGAGGACTTCTTGTGTCTCTGAAATGATCTCTTTGGCGGGCCGGTCTTCGGTAACAGCAATGGCCATGATCGCCCGGTCAAGAAGGCCATCTGGCCCGCCATCTTCTCCGCCTTCAATGTCCCGTGCGAGTTTGTTCAATCCTGCTGAAGGTTCGTCTTCATCGGTGTACATCTCACCGATGATGAGGTCAATGGTGGTTTGACTTGGAATCTCGTAGGAACCACCCAGTTGTTCATCGGTCAGCGCAAATGCCTCGTTTACTTCCGTGGCTAATTCACGTGATGGACAATCGGCCGTCGGATCGTTCGAGCACCCAAGTTCACCGACTTCGGTCACCACTGCTTCACGAATACGAGGGGCACTCGAATTGACTTCCTTGAGAACGGTGGAAAGTGAAAGAATGTAAATGACGTCATCTGAGTCGTCCGAGAGGTATGGATTGAGGATATTTTCAACATAACTGATTTCTTGAAGTATGCGTTGATTGGTGATGTTGTTTCCTTCCGTGGATTCAATGTAGACGACCATGACGTTGGTTGACCAATCCTCTTCCACTTTGCCAATCAGTTCAGCCACTCGGCTCCCCTCTGGAAGGTAAACTTCGAGGTCGCCGTTGACATTGAGCGCAGGATTGTTGGGGTCATCATCGAACCGGGTGTTGTCGAGGAAGCCCGATTGAGAAACAAAGTAAGCAGTCAGCAATAAAAACACCAACACCGTTGGAATAGGGAACTTGGTAATGGCTCCTGTGGCCCCTGTTTTTTGCCATTCCCGCTTGAAACGCTTTGGTGCATCAAGTACGGCGTCCAAGGTTTTTTTCGAGTCAATGGCCTTCAATTGCCCAACGAGTTGGTTGCGTGCTGTACGGCTCTTTTCGGCGATGGCATCAATTCGAGAATTGCCTGAAGATTTCGGCTTTGGGGCCTCAATGATGGAGGGATTTGATTCGTCTTCGCCTGAAGTCAAGCCACCACCTCAACACTGGCCAAGCATGGACCCTTCAAAGCCTTACCTTCGTCATGGGACCATTGGATGCTGAATACGATGAAAGCCGACGGGTTGAAATGATGTCCCACATCCGAGAGAATGAATCCCCTCCTGAACCGAGGGAAGACCAGGTGAGTTCCATGCCAGCACCGAAACTCCCCGAAAAACGATGGACGATCAATCTTGAAAAGTCCATTCAAGAAGCCCACTATGCTGACGAAGAGGCATACAGTGGCCGCTACGCTTTCAATCCTGAAAGCGGGAAAGAACTCTTTGTGATTGACACCCCACCACCTTACCCCTCGGGTACATGGCACATCGGTGCGGTGGCTCAATACTCCATGATCGACGTCATCGCCCGAAGCCAACGGCTTCTTGGTAAGGAGGTTTACTTCCCTTGGGGCGTGGACAGAAACGGCATCAACATTGAATTTACCGTGGAAAAAAACACCAAGCGGAAGATGAAAACCTACGACCGCGAGGAATTTCTTCAATTGTGTGAAACCACCATTGAGTCCTTCACACAAGCCATGCGGAGCACGGCAAAGCGGGTGGGTCTATCCTGTGATTTTTCCCGAGAATACCTGACCGATGCCCCCGATTATCGTAGCGTCACACAATCCATCTTTGTTGAATTGTTCAAGAAGGGCGACATCGTTGAAGACCTTCGCCCAAACATCTACGATCCCGTAGAAGGAACCACGATTGCTGATGCTGAAGTAGAACGTATCGCTCGAAAAACCAACCTCGTCGACGTCCGATGGACGTGCGAAGATGGAACCGACCTCGTTATTTCAACGACCCGTCCAGAGCTCATCTGTGCATGCGGCGTGGTGGTTGTGCACCCCGATGATGAACGCTACAGCCACCTTGTCGGCACCAACATATCGCTGCCGCTTGACACATCTGGACGCCAAACAACGGTGGAAATTCAACAACATTCTTCGGTCAAGTCCGAGTTTGGCACCGGGGTGCTGATGGTTTGTTCCTTTGGCGACCAAAACGACGTCGCTGTGTTTAGAGAACTTGGGCTAACCCCCTTCCAAGCCATTGATCTTGAAGGAAAGATGACCGAAGTTTCCGGACCACTTGCTGGTCTTTCAGTCCTCGAAGCTCGTGCCCAAGCGATTGAATTGCTCGAGCAAAATGGACGGTTGGTTCAATCCGTTGAACGGGACCAAGACATTCCTGTTTCCGAACGCGGGAAAAACCCAGTTGAAATCATTCTGCTCAAGGAGTGGTATGTCCGTCAAACCCACATTCAAGATCGGATGCGTGAACACATCGAATCCATCACCTTCCACCCTGTTCGCAACCGGCAATTCTTGCTCGATTGGATGGACAACATCAGCATTGACTGGCCCATTAGCCGACGCCGATGGTACCACACCGAGATTCCCATCTGGTACAGCGAAGATGAAACAAAGATCATCGTCCCGCCATCTGGAACCTATGTCCAACCTTGGAAAGATATGCCACCATCTGGAAGCCGTGTGCTTGACCGTCAAAGCCGGGAAGACCTCGGCGACTACGCTGAAATGTTGAACGGGCTTGGTGCAGTCAAGGGCGAGGAGAAAGTCTTCGACACATGGATGGATTCATCCAACTCTAACCTCTTCGTGAGCGGCTACCTCAATCACCCTGATGTGTTCAAGAAAGCTTTCCCAACCGCCCTCCGCCCTCAAGGCAAGGAGATTGTTCGCACATGGTTGTATTACACGCTGCTCAAATCCACCCTTGTGCTTGACCAACCCGGTTTCCAGCATGTCTGGATTGATGGCCTCGGCATGGACCCTTGGGGCCGTAAAATGAGCAAATCCCTCGGCAATGGAATTGATGCAGATTCCGTTCTTGAATGTGGATTTGATGGTCGGAGTGGCGCATGGCAGATCAAAGGACCCGACAAAACGGTCAAACTTCGAGCCAATAAAATCGGAAGCGAATGTTTCAGGCTTTGGAAAGCATGCGAGGCCCAAGTTGGAGATGATTTCCACATCAACCCTGAAGAGATTGAAAAGAAATATTTCGGTGTGCTCACAAAACTGTTCAACGTTGCTCGGTTTGCCTCACAATTTGATGTCCCAGAAAACCTTGACACCTCCCCCTCGGCCCTTGCTCCCGAAGATCGATGGATTCTGGCAGAATTCCAAAACACCATGCACACCGTGAAAGAGGCATGGTCAAACCTTGACATCTACAGTGCAACGCAGGCGCTCAAGACGTTTGGAACAGGCCTTCTTCCGAGCCACTACCTCGAAATGGTCAAGTCAAGACTCTACGATGATGACGCGGCTGCCGCTTGGACCCTCCACCGCATCGTGCGTGATTTCATGGCTGCCTTTAGCCCGGTTTGTCCATTCTTCACGCATCATATCTCCAGTACCGTATACGGCCTTTCATCCGTTGATGTTGACGCCTTCCCTTCAGCCCCCCTCACCGATGTAGCGTTTGCTACTGAAGAAGGAATGCGGCTTTGTGGCCTCTCCCACGCTTTGCAGGAATTCAACGGAACCACCTGGGCCAAAAAGAAAGAAGCAGGTATTTCGCTTAATCAGCCCATCGTTGATGTGTCGGTTCCTGATGAGTTGAACGAGTTCAAAGCAACACTGACTCGAATGCATCAGTTAGAGTGAACTTATTCCTCTTCAAACAACGTAGTTTGGCGAGACTCAGGTATTTCCAATTGACCAAGCCTGAACCCGACGAGACGAACTCGGCTGTCGGGACGTATATTCGTTGCAAATAACCCTTGAGCAAGCCGTTTAAACACGGCCTCATCGTCCATCGCAACCGGTATGCTACGTCCTGAAGTGTGTGTTTCAAAACCGGTGTATCGAATCTTTACTTCAGCCAGCCGTCCCGAAACCCCCAGATGTTTGGCTCGCTCCATCACCAACTGGACCAGTTGTTCAAGCCGCTCAAGCACCACAGCATGGTTGTCAAGATCTCGCTCAAAGGTATGCTCTTTTCCGACGGACTTGCGGCTTCGCAGGGGACTGACAACGGCACTGCTCTCTCCTTCAACCACCCGCATAAACCACTCAGCGAACCGTTCCCCAGTGAGTCGAGACAACGAGAGTTCCCCCAATTCATGGAGTTCATCAGCTGTGGTATATCCCCACTCGGCCAGTTGTGTGGCCCGCTTTGGACCGATGCCGGGTATGTCGCGCAGTGAGCGCCCTTCAAAGAAAACAGACACTTCATCCGGCATCACACGAAATATTCCGTTTGGCTTGTTGATTTCGCTTGACATCTTGGCCACAATCCGTGTTGGACCGATGCCAAAAGAAGCGGTGAGGTTGACCACTTCTTTGATCGCCTTTTGGAGTTGACCAGCCAAAGCCAGCGCAGCGTCCCAATCCCCTTCAACCGTTTCCGTCACATCAAGATAGGCTTCGTCAATGCTGGCCTTTTCAAACAAAACGGCCGGTTCACGGAGACAATCCATCACCTTCCGACTGGCCCGGCTGTAGAGGCTACGGGTTCCGCGAATGTAGACCCCCGGTCCAAAAGGTGATGCTGGACACCGCCTCCATGCCTCGGAAACGGGCATGGCTGAGCGAATACCGAATTGGCGAGCTGCGTAATTGCAGGTGGAAACAATGCCTCGCCCACGGCCTTGTTTAGGGTCGGAACCGATGATGAGTGGAATGGATTCATCGAATCCGTGGTGAATGGTTTCAACCGCGGCATAGAAGGCATCGAGGTCGCAATGGATCAGAATACGAGGCCCGAGCGCCTCAACGCTGTTGACCTCCTCGACCACATACCAACAACAACGCCATCGGTGTTTGAACTTGATGTTTGTTCAGTTCAACTTGAGGGGTCTTCGTAAGGATAGACGACCCTCCAAACCGGCCGTCAATGATTCACATGGAACGCAACACACCGGAACCCAGCAAAGGCTTCGCCCTCACGCAACGTCGCCAAGGTATTGACCCAACACATGTTCAACCCATACAAGGCCAGATCTACCATCTGTGCGGACCTGGGCGTTCGGGTAAGAGCATGCGGGCCGTCAGCGAGCATTGGGTGGCGTGTGCTCTCGCTCGTGGCGAGGTTGTGCATTGGGTTGACGGAGCCTGCCGAATTGACCCCGCGCGATTCATTCCTCTTCTCGAATTTTTAGAAGCGGATGTTGAAGCCTGCCTCGCTCGATTATACCTAAGTCGTGGTTTTACGCTGCACCAGTTCGACCGGCAACTCGAGCGTCTGCCCGATGAACTCGCCATCACGCGTTCGCCCATGGTTGTGGTCGACGGATTGCTGGCCATGCACAATGACGATGCCATCTCGCCGTTGGAGTCGCGCATCCTGTTAAGGCGACACATGCACATCCTGCGAGAACTCGTTCATCGAAGACAAACAGCCGTTGTGGCCATTACGGGAAGGGTGGATGATCCACACACGCACATACGTCATATTCAGTACATTCAACGGCATGCACAGAACCACCTTGAGGGGAGATGGCAGGGGCGGAGACGGGACCGAAGGCTGCATCTAAGGCATCGTCGAACCGGGATTTCGGGTCAATGGTCGCCATTCCATACCGACCCACAGACCCGTTTTCAGTTTCCTCCGCCACAGGTCATCCCTCAAAATCACCTTCCACCGATGGATATCCTGCCGCTCCACCATCACCGCCCATGAACGACAGGAGGGTCGGTTGACTCCCGTCATCACGCAACTGGTCCGTAGTCCATCCAAAGGGAGCGAGGAGAGCCCAGATTGCACGCTCGGCAAGTTCACCATAATGGCTCACACAACCTGCCCCGGAACCAGTGTAGCCCTCCACTTCTTCAGCCAACATCACGCGTTCCAACAAGTGCTCCGATGAACGGTTCAATACAACGTAGCGCACCTTTCCTCCAGGAGGCACCTCAAAACCACGTTCATGGGCACGGAGAAGGGCGGCGTACGTCAAATTCTTCACGCGGTAGTCTTCCACTCCTCGGCTGGTTCTTCGGGCAATGATCAGTTGGTCCAGGGGAATTTGGCTAGCGCTCAAACGTCGCAGTTCTGTGCGGTAATGCCGCCAAACTGAACGCTGCACCTCATAGGAAGGAACGCCATCGACACGTTCCCCTTCAGCGAGCAATTCCAAACCATGTTGTTGCAGGTTTCGGACCCACTGCGGCGTGGAGTGTTGACGCAATTCAATGCCTCGAACTTTGAACGATTCACCGTCGTAAGCCCAGTACTTGGTCAATGAACCCGAGCCATGAGTACGACTCGGGAGAAATGCAATGAAATCATAATGCGCTTCAAACTCAAGAGGGATCCCCACACGGGACGAAAGGCGCTGAGCAAAAGCCTCAGCATCCGAGCGTTGCTGTTGAGCAGAACGCCCTTGTATGTCGGAAAGCCAGACACAGTCAACAATAGCATGCAGCACATCCCATCCATCATCTTGGGCTGCCTCTATCGTGGTCAAAAGGAGGTCACGGGACCATGCACAGATGGCTTCATGAGCCTCAATACGCCCAAAACGTGCATTGCGATAACCGGTATAACCGAAGCAGGTCACCAACAACCACTTCAACGCATTTTGGCGCAGGTCATACGCATCGCCTTTCTGCTCACGCAATCCCTTCAGAACCCTTCGACGTTCGATGAGCGGGGCGACTACACGTCCGAGGAAACCGTGTATTCGGCCACAGGTATGCATGTTCAATCCAGGCACGTTCAGCGCCTTTTTGTGAGTGATTGGGAAAAGGCCATGACCGAACCGAGAGCGCACCCTTCGCTCTTGAAATTCCTGCGCAGCTTGTTCCGGATGAAGGGGTACAATGGCTCCGTCTGAATTCGCTGAAGGCGATTGACAACACGAGCAATTCAGGGTTTCAGGCGAGATGTTCCTGGTGGCGATGATGCTCGGGAAGAGACTCGCAAAATCGAGTTCAATGACCGATGCATGAACCCCAGGACGGCTGTCCAAGTACAACCCACCACGGTCTGCATGGAGGAGGTCAAGCGCTGATTTCGTATCCTCTGGACGGTTTTTTTTCCAGGGAACAAGGACGCCATCGTCCATGGCGACGCGCATTTGGATGGCACTGATGACCGAACCGGGCGACAGGCGAGAAATGATTTGGGCGGATTGCCGAGAGTGCTGTGCGAGCTCAAAAAGTCCGGCAAGACCACCCTCGTTGACGATGAAACTGTTCTTCACATCAAGATGAAGGCGGCCTTCGAGAAAGAACGCTCCGTGGCGATGGCGGGTCTGTCCGTACGAATGAATCGTCTTTTGGCTGGTGGACTGATGGAGAGGAACAGAACTTCGGCCCAAAGCAATGCAAATTCCATGAACTCGGGCTTGCTCAACCAGCCATGGAAACCATCGTTGGTCACCACCGGAAGTTAGCACGATGTCGGGATCCATGCGACTCAAAGCAAGTTGAAACGCAGACAACATGCAGGCAGTGGATGAATAATCGACCCGCTTAAGCAACACGGACAGGTTCTGCCTTGGCGCATCAAGCCCAGGTTCTTGGACCGTTTCTAAGTGAATGTGTTGAACCGCATGATCAAGGGCGGGAGGACCTTGCCCCTGTTCGAATTGAACCTGCATTTTCACAACATGCAAAGGAGGGAAGGTCCCGCTATTAGAGGCCTGAGAAATCGGGGTCAAACATCCAGGCTCGTCCGATGACCATCGGACCCGACCAAACGGCACACATTCATGTTCGTTGAGAAAGCGCTGTGCGAAATGAGCGTCCACGGAATAGAGTTTGAAGCGGTGAAAATCCCCGCGCGCCTCAATGTGTTCTGCTAATCCTCGAAGATGCTGAAACGAGTGGAGACTAACCTCGAGGACATCCGTTTGACCTCTCGTTTCCAAGTCCAAACGCGCACGTATCACATGCAGCTGACCCAACCCGAACCGCAACCTAATTTCGGGTTGTTCCAACCAGTGTTCCAAACGATCAAGATCGTGATGTGAGGCATGGACATGAATCACGGGTTGCCATGGAATCGAACAGGCATGTGCCTGTCCGTTATCGTCCACAACCCATGCCACCATCCCGGTGTCGCTCGTGTTTTCATGAACGTCAAGAAGCCACCCCTCAACCATGCTCATGCCGTCCCTCAAGTTCGTCAAGACGTGTTGAAAGACGTTCGACTTCAGCCATCAAACCCACCAGCATGCTCAGGACGGCAGGTTGCCAGGCATTCAACGATGGAAGCAATCCACCGGCTGTTCTTCGCTGCCGAACTTCGTTGAGCAGGGTGTCAAAAGCTGCTTGATCAACGGGACTCAAAGCACGTCTGAACGGCATCAAGTTCTGCAATTCCGATTCGACACGCATCCGCCATGAAGGCACACTTCGACCCATGTTTGATTGACAGGACAGGGGGAAGGCATGCTTATTGCAGACCCGACGATTGAAAGTGAAAGTACTAGAGGTGCTGTGCGTTCACCACAAAATCACAAGGTCGTTCTGAAAGAACGTCCATCACGTTGGTGGCGATGTCAAGGCCAACGCGAGCTTGCGCTTCAACCGTTGAAGCGCCGATGTGCGGAGTTCCGTGAAAGTGCTCAAGCTGAAGCAAAGGATGGTTCGGATCAACCGGCTCATGCTCAAAAACATCCAGTGCCGCCGAAGTGAGAACGCCTGATGAAAGGGCCTCAACCACGGCATCTTCGTCAACGATACCACCGCGTGCACAATTGACGATATGGCTCCCACATCGAGAACCATCTTTGCCGATGTGCGGCATTGATGCCAAGCGCTCAGCGTTGACAAGGTGGCGGGTTTCATCGGTCAAATTGCAATGAATGGATATGTGCGTGCAATTAGAGAACAGACCGTCGAGTGTTTTGTGGAGCCGTGTGCCTTGTGATCTCGCAATCTTTGGAGGGAGGTAGGGGTCGTACGCATGCACTTCCATGCCGATGGCCTGAGCGATGCGACCGACAGACTGAGCGATTCGACCAAAGCCAATGAGCCCCAACGCTTTCCCTGCAAGTTCAGAACCTTTCATGGCTTTTTTCTCCCACTTTCCATCCCGAAGGGACCGGTCCGACCTCGGGAGGTGTCGAATGGATGCAAGAAGGTGGCCAAGCGTGAGTTCCACCACGGACTGCGTGCTCGCACGTGGGGCATTCACGACCCGTATGCCACGAGCACCTGCGGTTTTCAGGTCGATGTTGTCGACACCAACCCCAGCACGGCCAATAACCGCAAGTCGGTCTCCCGAAGCGTTCAACACATCGTTGGTGAGTTTGGTAGCACTTCGAACGATGATGGCATCAAATGCTTCCAAAGCACCGGACAAAAGATCCTCTTTGCTGATGTGCTCGAGAACCACTTCATGTCCTGCTTTTTCCAAACGCTGAACAGCCTTTTCGTCCATGCCATCCGTCACCGCGATTCTGGCCATACCTCCAACACAACACGAAGGCGTTAGAACCTTGGGTTTCGACCCAAGTCCGACCGTTCTTTTGAACAACCCCCAGCGTCTCGCCAAGACGAGGAAGAAGCATGGAAGCCGAAATGCAGGAACTTCTGTGGGGCGCTGGAATCTTGGCCCTACCGTTGATCATGGCCCTTCCAATGCGATTGGCTTGGCAGTTTTGGGTTGGTGTGGGGCATGAAGTGTCCGAGTACCGCACCATTGTTCGGCAAATCGTGGATTCAGGACATCAGGTGTCCTCGTTTTCCCAAACATTGGATGACATCGCACGCAACCTTCGAATCGCGCCTGCAAAGCAACGTTTGATCGAATCAGAATTGCTCCACCCTCTGACCCTGTCCCACTTTTTGCTTCTTCCAGCCTTGCTGATTCTACCTCTTTCAGCCATCATGGCACTGCCACTTGTCCTGATCGGTTTTCCATTCATGCTCTTCATGGAATACTTGATGATTCGACAACGACTACTCATCCTGGCTCTGAAGACGATTGAGCGCATCATGCACTGGCAGGTGATACACATTCCGAAACCTCATCGAGGGACGCGAGAAAAACGCCGCTCATTAACGGAGTTTTCACAACACATTGAGCACTTCAATTACGTCCCGCAAGCAGCATTTCTAGGTCTCTTTGCTTGGCTCATCGTCCACTGGGTCTTGGATTTGGATTCATGGACGATTGAATTGATCGTATCGTCCCTGCTCTACATGGTCCTGCTCTCGATTCTCTCCGTTCTGAACACAGCCTTTGAAGCAGATTTGGTCTTCGTCGATCCTGCCAAAGGGCGACTTGTTCCCGTGAACCAATGGCTTGAAGGCGTCTTGAACCCGGTGGTTGGCATCGGGCTTCTCTTTTTGTTGGGCCGAAACTTGCTCGAAGAATCAAGGGACGTGGATGGAAACCCGATTTTGTTTGCCACCGTGGTGCTCACGCTCTTGTACGGGGCTGCGATCGTTGGAATTTCTTATCGCTGGGGATATTCCTCGTGGCGAGGCGAGCGAGTTCGACAAGATTTTGAAGCGCAAGTGGTCGAATATCTTGACCCATTATCCTACGATTTGACGAGGAAAAAAGGGCGTATTGACTTCAATGTACGGATGGGTATGGACGAACGACTGACTGCCTTTGAAAGAGCAAATCCACAGCAATTAACCTTCGAAGAGTTGCAAAATTTACCCACCATTCCTACGGACACAAAAGCCCCAAAGAATCCGCTGAAAAAATAGAATCAATCAAGCCAGGGAATGTGTTCGGGGACCTCTCCGAAAAGGTTGGCTGGTATGGCGGTCTTGATTTTTGATACACCGCCGAGTTTGGCCGCTGTTTCATCCTGCCATGATTTGAAATCATCAAAATCCTTCATACCAAGAATGGGGTTGT
>MDTB01004442.1_pt1 | contig 12972 bp, 22 predicted proteins | sample 811161 | NCBI WGS metagenome assembly MDTB01 (sample SAMN05326650, study PRJNA326480) | marine metagenome | isolation source: seawater | place: Mediterranean Sea | collected 2009 | reverse complement strand
TCTCGCATTACAATGAGTTCTTTGTCCTCTAACAGGTAATTTTTTTTTATGTCTACTACCTCTATAAGATGCTAGATCAACTAATCTTTTGATGTTTACTGAAACTTCTCTTCTTAGGTCACCCTCTACTTTATGATTTTGGTCTATATATTCCCGAATTTTTAATACTTGATCTTCAGTTAGCGCATTAACACGAGTTTGTTGAGGTATGTTTAATTTTTTACAAATATTTTTTGATGAATGAAGTCCTATTCCATGTATGTAAGTAAGTGCAATACTAACAATTTTGTTTTGTGGAATATTTATTCCCGCTATTCTGGCCATGATTTATTGAGCTGTTATTTAAAATCGTATTTATATGGTGTTATCACATAAAGTCAAGAGCTTATAAGTCTCAAAATTTCCTTTATTTCATTGTTAATTTCGCTAATAGGCCTCTCCCCATTAACTTCTTTTAGCAAATTTAGCTTTTTGTAAAAAGCTAAAATGGGTTCAGTTGATTTTTCATATGTATTGTATCTTTTAATCGCTATTTCTTCACTGTCATCAGACCTATTCTCAAGATTTCGTCTTTCTAAAATCCTTTTTTTTATTGTTTCTAAACTCACTGATAACTTTAAAACAATATCTATTTTTTGTTTATATTTTTTTAATAAACTATCTAAATTTTTTGCTTGATTTATGCTTCTAGGATACCCGTCAAAAATTATTTTATTTTGATACTCTTTATTAGAAATATTTTTTTCTATTAAATCAGAAACAATACTATCAGATACAAGAGAACCAGAATTTATAATTGATGCAATCTTTTTTCCTACCACGGTTTTGTCAGTAATTTCTTTTCTTAAAAATTCACCAGTAGAAAGTTGAAATAAATTAAAATTTTCTGCTATAAATTTGGATTGCGTCCCTTTTCCGGCTCCTGGTGGTCCAAAAATAATAATATTCATACTTTAAGTCTTATTATTTGCCAAACTTTGTTTTTCTTATTAATGATTCGTATTGAGAGCTCATTAATCTTGTTTGAACTTGTGTAACTGTATCCATTGCAACTACTACAACAATTAAAATTGATGTGCCGCCTAAATAAAAAGGTATAGGATATTTTGAAATAAAAAACTCTGGCATCAAGCAAACAAAGGTCAAATACATTGAACCAATTGTAGTCAATCTTATTAAAATTGATTCTATATACTCGGCTGATCTCTCACCAGGTCTAATTCCAGGTATATATCCTCCATATTTTCTTAAATTTTCAGCAGTTTCTTTAGGATTAAAAACTATAGATGTATAAAAAAAAGAAAAAAATATAATTCCGAAAGCATAAAGAAGCATATATAAGGGTTGTCCTTGATTAAACATTGAGGATATGCTTAAAAAAACTTCCGAATCTGAGAGGCCAAAGTTCGAAAGAGTCATTGGAAGTAACAATAATGCTGATGCAAATATAGCGGGTATAACTCCTGCTGTATTAATTTTAAGTGGTAAATGTGATGATTCTCCTCCGTAAATTTTATTTCCAACTTGCCTTTTAGGATAATTAATAAGAATTTTTCTCATTGCTCTTTCAATAAAAACAATGAATAAAACTAAAAAAATTAAAAATAAAAAAATGAATATTATTAATTGAGCGGATAAAGCGCCTGTTCTTCCTAATTCAAAAGTTGAAGCCAATGCTCGAGGTATTTCAGCAACAATTCCTGAAAATATAATTAAAGATATACCATTGCCAACTCCTCTTAAGGTAATTTGCTCACCAAGCCACATTAAAAAAGTTGTTCCAGCAACAAGAGAAATAGTGGTAATTAATTTAAAATACATACCTGGTTCTATAACTAGGTTACCTGAATTTTCTAGACCTACAGAAACACCATAACCTTGAAGCATAGCAATTAATACAGTTCCATATCTAGTAATTTGAGTTATTTTCTTTCTACCGATCTCACCTTGTTCTTTTAGATTCTTAAAATAATCACTTACACCAGTTAAAAGTTGGACAATAATTGAAGAAGAAATGTATGGCATAATTCCAAGGGTAAAAATTGCCATTCGTTGTACCGCTCCACCTGAAAACATATTAAACATACCTAACAACCCTTTTTGATTTGTTGACATTATTTCTTTTAGAGCTTCAGGATCAATACCAGAAAGAGGAACGTAAGTTCCTAATCTATAAACAATAAGTATAAAAATTGTAAAAAAAATTCTATTTTTAAGATCGGTTGCTTGACTAAATGCACCTACTTGTAAATTTTCGCTGGACATATTTATTTATTATTTTTTATTATATTAAGTTTTCCACCAACTTTTTCTATTTTGGCTTTAGCTTGTTTAGATATAAAATTAGTTGATAAATTGATTTTATTTTTAATTTCACCAAAACCTAAAATTTTTAGTTTTGCAAAATTCTTGTTAACTATTTTTTTTTCTTTGAGAATTTTAAGATCAACATGATCTTCTATATTTATTTTTTTTTTATCATGATTTTCTTGTAGTTTAGCCAAATTAATAATCGCCGTATCTTTTTTAAGGAAAGATTTAAATCCTCTTTTAGGGAGTCTTCTGTAAAGGGGCATTTGACCACCTTCGAAACTTTTAATCGCGACTCCTGATCTAGACTTTTGACCTTTATGACCACGCCCAGATGTTTTTCCTGTTCCCGACCCTATGCCTCTACCAAGTCTCTTTTTTTTGATATTTGTTTTAATTAATTCATTTATTTTCATGATTTAGACTCTCTTTTCGATACAATTTCCGAAATTTTTTTTCCTCTTAATGCTGAAATTAATTTAGGCGAACTTTGTGACACTAATCCATTAATACAGGCTTTAAGAACATTATGAGGATTAGCTGAACCAAGTGATTTTGCTACAACATCTTGGATTCCCAAAACTTCACATACAGCTCTTACTGGGCCTCCTGCGATGATTCCGGTTCCAGCTGGAGCGGACCTCATGAATATTTTACCTGATCCATTTTTTCCTTTAATATCATGATGAAGAGTTCTGCCTTCTTTAAGTTGAATTTGAACTTGGTTTCTTTTAGCAACTTCAGTGGCCTTTTTAATTGCATCTGGAACTTGCTTAGATTTTCCTTGTCCTATTCCAATAGATCCTTTTTGGTTTCCAACAACTACAAGGGCTGCAAAACCAAACCTTCGACCTCCTTTTACAACTTTTGTTATTCTATTTATTGCTACTAATCTTTCCTTAATATCTGAAATCTTTTTATTATTATCAAATTGCATAATTAAAACTCCAAACCATTTTTTCTTAAAGCTTCAGCAAACTTTTTAATTCTTCCATGATATTTTTTATTACCTCTATCAAAAAATACTTTTACGATTTTCTTTTCTTTAGCTCTTTTAGCGAGTATTTCACCAATTAAATTTGATGTATTAATTTTATTTTTTTTCTCTTTTTTAAATTCTTTTTCAATCGAAGATGCTGCAACTAATGTTTTGTTCATTTTATCATCTATTATTTGAGCTGATATATTTTTAAGAGTTTTATATACAGAAACTCGATAACGTCCAGAGTTTACAGATTTAATTTTTTTTCTGTTTCTAAGCTCTCTTTTTTTGCCTTTATTTAATTTTCTCATTTTATTTTTTTTTACCCTCTTTTCTTAAAACAAACTGATTTCTTTCTTTTATGCCTTTACCTTTGTAAGGTTCAATTGGTTTAAGGGTTTTAATATCAGATGCAATTTTAGAAACTAGATCTCTATCAACTCCACTTATCTTAATAATAGTTTGTTTTTCAACTGTTAATTTTACCTCTTTTGGTATCTTAAAATTAACATCATGACTAAAACCAAGTTGTAGATTTAAAATTTCACCTTTTAAATTTGCTCTAAAACCAACTCCAGTAATTTCTAGAATTTTTTCATGACCTACTGAAACACCTTTAACTGCGTTATTTATTAAGCTTCGATAAGTTCCCCATAAAATTGAGGTTTTTTTATCAACTTTTTTATTAAGAGGCGTTATATTAAATTCATTCTTTTCATTAATTTTAGATGAAAATATTTTGTCATTAATTGTTAACTGTTTTGTTCCTTTGGGTCCAGTTATAGTAATTTGACCTTTATCAACTTTAATTGATGATTCTTTCGGAAGTATAATATTTTTTTTACCTATTTTAGACATTAAAATACCTTACAAATTACCTCTCCGCCAATATTATTTTTTCTAGCTTCGTTATCGGACATTACACCTTTTGGAGTGGATAAAATCGCTACACCTAGACCATTCTGAATTTTCGGTATGCTATTAGCTTTAGAGTAAATTCTTCTTCCTGGTTTTGATATTCTTTTAATTTCTTTGATAACAGGGTTCCCTTCATAGTATTTTAAATTCACTTTTAAATTAGTTTTATTATTTTTTAACTTTTCTATAAAAAAATTTGTAATATATCCCTCTGTTTTTAAAACTTCTAAGATTTGAAGTCTAAAATTTGATGCAGGTAAGTCTATTGTGTTTAGAGAACGCATTTGTCCATTTCTAATTCTCGAAAACATGTCTCCAATTGGGTCTGTTAAAGTCATTTTATCCTCCTACCAACTTGATTTTACTACTCCAGGAATTTTTCCTGAAGAGGCCATTTCTCTTAGTGCTATTCTTGAAATTTTAAGTTTTCTGTAAACTCCATGGGGTCTGCCAGTGATTTCACACCTGTTTCTTATTCTTATTTTTGAAGAATTTTTTGGTAATTTGTTTAATTTTAGCTGAGCAGCGAATCTATCAGATAAAGGCAGTTTTTTGTTATTAATTATTTTTTTTAGTTCTGCTCTTTTCTTTTGATATTTCTTTGCTAGTTTAATTCTTTTTAAATTTCTCTGTATCGCACTTGTTTTTGCCATTTTATCCCTTTTTTTTATTGTTTGTTTTAATTGGAAAATTAAATTCTTTTAATAATTCTATTGTTGCTTCTTTAGAGCTGCTGTCAGTAACTAAAGTAATATCGAGACCTCTTATTTTATCAACTTTATCAAAGTTTACTTCTGGAAAAATTATATGTTCTTTGATTCCAAAGCTATAATTGCCTGATGAGTCTATACCTTTAGAGTTAAGACCTTTGAAATCTTTTATTCTTGGTAAAGCAATATTTACCAATCTGTCAACAAACTCATACATTTTTTTTGATCTCAAAGTAACTTTTACACCTGCACTAGAACCTTGTCTTGTTTTAAAATTCGAAATTGATTTCCTAAATTTTGTTACAACTGGTTTTTGTCCAGTTATAAGACCCATATCTTCCAAGCAAACTTGCACTTTTTTATTATCAGATGCATCCTGGCCAAGACCCATGTTTAAAACTATCTTTTTTAATTTAGGCACTTCATGTTTATTTTTATATTGCAATTTTGCCATTAATTTTGGCGTTATTTCTTTATCGTAAATTTCTTTTAATCTAGCCATTATTTTTTTCCAACTTTTGTCTTAATTTTTGAGGTTTCTTTTTTATCTTTTAAATCCAAATTTTTTACATTTGATTGATGAATAAAATTTTCCTTAGAAATAATCCCGCCTTTATTCTCTTTTGTGGGTTTCAAGTGCTTTTTAATCATATTTACAGACTTAATCTTTAAAGTTTCATTTTTTTTATTTATTTCTATAACTTCTCCAGTTTTACCTTTATCTTTGCCGGTTAAGATTTTTACTTGATTTCCTTTCTTAAGCATCATCTTTAGATCACCTCCGGAGCTAAAGATATAATTTTAGTGTGTCCTTTTACTCTTAGTTCCCTTGTAACAGGACCAAATATTCTTGTACCTATTGGTTCACCTTTTTCGTCTGTTAAAACAACAGCATTTGTATCAAATTGAACTTTAGAACCATCATCTCTAAATATTTCTTTTTTTGTTCTAACCACAACAGCTTTATGAACTGCACCCTTTTTAACTTTTCCTTTTGGAATTGCATCTTTAACGCTTATTACAATTAAATCACCAACTCCAGCGTATCTTCTTTTTGAACCACCTAAGACTTTAATACACTCAACTCTTTTTGCACCTGTGTTATCCGCTACCAGTAGTTCTGTTTGCACTTGTATCATCTGTCTATTACTTCCCAAGATTTCTTTTTTGATATTGGCTTGCATTCTATTATTTTAACACTATCTCCCTCTTTAAATTTATTTTTTTCATCATGTGCATGGTATTTTTTCGATCTTGAAATAACCTTAGAATAAAATGGATGCTTAAATTTTCTTGTAACTTCAACAACTATAGTTTTGTTATTTTTTGAACTAGTTACTACTCCTTTAAGAATTTTCTTTGTCATTTAGCGCCTTTTAAGTTTGAATACAATCTTGCAATATTCTTTCTTATAATATTGTATTCTGCAGGATTGGTTATTTGACCATTAATCTTTTTAAATCTGATATTAAACAAATCTTTTTTTAAAGATTGAATTTTTTTCTCAGTCTGATCTTTAGTTAATTTTTTGTCTTCTTTTTTATCTTTCATTAATTATCTCCTAATAAACTTTGTTTTAATTGGAAGTTTAGCAGAAGCTTTATACAAAGCCTCTTTTGCTACTTCTTCACTAACACCATCAACTTCAAAAAGTATTCTTCCTGGTTTTACTCTGCAAGCATAATACTCAGGAGAGCCCTTACCTTTTCCCATTCTGACTTCAGTTGGTTTTTTTGAAACCGGAATGTTAGGAAAAATTCTTGTCCATACTTTTCCTGTTCGTTTCATATATCTGGTCAAAGCGACTCTGGCTGCCTCAATTTGTTTACCTATAACTCTTTCGGGCTGCATTGCTTTAAGTCCGTACTGTCCGTAGTTAAGAACCGTGGCTCTTGAGGCTTTTCCATGAATTCTACCTTTAAAAGCTTTTCTAAATTTAGTTCTTGTTGGTTGTAACATTTCTTACCCTTTCAATTTTTTCTTTTTCAACATCTTTATCAAATAATTCTCCTTTATAAATCCAAACTTTTACTCCAATAATACCATAAGTGGTTAATGCTTCTGATTCTCCATAGTCAACATTTGCTCTTAAGGTATGAAGAGGAATACTTCCTTCTCTTAACCATTCAGTTCTAGCAATTTCATTTCCAGCTAACCTTCCGCTTACCATTACTTTAATTCCTTTTGCATTGAGTCTCATAGCAGATTGCATTGCACGTTTCATAGCACGTCTATAAGCTATTCTTTTTACTAGTTGTTGAGAAATGTTTTCAGCTACTAAATTTGCATTTAATTCAGGTTTTTTTATTTCTTTTATGTTAACCGCAACTTCACTGTCAGTAATTTTTTGAATATTTTTTTTAATTTTTTCTATATCTGCACCTTTTTTTCCAATAACAAATCCTGGTCTTGAAGTATGAATTGATACAGTGCATTTCTTTGATGATCTTTCAATTATAATTTCAGAAACTCCAGAATTAACAATATTTTTTCTTATATATTTTCTAATCTTAAAATCTTCAATTAAGTATTTTCCAAAATCTTTTTTCTTAGCAAACCATATTGAGTCCCATCCTCTATTAATACCTAGTCTAAAACCAATTGGATTAATTTTTTGTCCCATCTTCCCCTCCTTTTTTTTCTTCTAAAATAATAGTAATTCTACTGAATGGTTTGTGTATTGGGCTAGCTCGTCCTTTAGCTCTTGGCCTAAATCTTTTCATAACTAGAGATTTGCCAACATAAGCTTCTTTTATATACAAATTATCAATATCGTATTGAAAATTATTTTCTGCATTAGCTACTGCTGATTTTACGGTTTTACTTACATCAGTAGCTATTCTTCTTCTAGCAAATTGTAAATCTCTTAAAGCTGAATCAACTTTTTTTCCTCTTATGCTATCCAATACTAAAGAAATTTTTCTGCTACTAGATCTCACGTTTTTATTAATTGCTTTAATTGAAGGGTTATTTTTTTGCATTTGTATCCTCTTTTTTAGGTGAGGCAACTGCAGGTTTTGATCCTGGAGCTGCTGATGCAGTAGGTTTTGCTACAGAAGACTCTGCTGCCGCTTTTTTGTCAGCAGGTGTATGACCTTTAAAAACTCTCGTTGGTGCAAATTCACCTAACTTGTGGCCCACCATTTCTTCAGAAATAGTAATTGGTATAAAAGATTTTCCATTATGAATTAGAAAACTATGACCTACAAAATCAGGTATAATTGTTGAGTTTCTTGACCAGGTTTTAATTGGTTTAGAATTTCCTTTATCCTTAAGTTTGTCTATTTTCTTAAGCAAACTTGGGTGTACAAATGGACCTTTCCATATTGATCTAGCCATAAATTACTTTCTTTTTTTTCTCCTACTAATTATTAATTTGTCACTTCTTTGAGGCCTTCTTGTTTTTAATCCTTTTGCAGATTGACCCCAAGGTGAAACTGGGCTTCTTCCACCAGAAGTTTTTCCTTCTCCACCTCCGTGTGGGTGGTCAACTGGGTTCATTGCAACTCCTCTTACCGATGGTCTTTTGCCCTTCCATCTATTTCTGCCTGCTTTTCCAATTTTAATGTTTTTTTGATCAGGGTTTGAAACTACACCTATTGTAGCAACACAATCACTTCTTACTTTTCTCATTTCACCTGATGAAAGTTTTATAATGGCATAATCTCCATCATAACCAGATAAAGTAACTGAAGATCCAGCTGATCGAGCTAGTTTACCTCCACTTCCAGGGTTTAATTCTACGTTATGAACTAATGTTCCTGGAGGTATATTTTTTAATTCGAGACAGTTACCAATTTTTATTTCAACTTTTTTTCCGGATACAATTTTGTCACCTACTTTAAGATTTTGAGGACATAAGATATATCTTTTCTCATTGTCATCATATTTTATTAAAGCAATATATCCTGTTCTATTAGGATCATATTCAATTCTTTCAACAACTGCATTAATATTAATTTTCTTTCTGTTAAAATCAATTATTCTAAATTTATTTTTATGCCCAGCTCCTTTTGATCTTGATGTAATTCTACCATAATTATTTCTTCCAGCTGTTGATTTTTTTCCTCTAGTTAAAGGCTTGTAAGGAGAACCTTTCCAAAGTGAGTTTTTGTCAATTATAACCGTTCCTCTGTTCGACTTAGTGTATGGTTTGAATGTTTTTAATGCCATAATTTTATGCTCCTGAACTCAAATCAATACTTTGACCTTTTTTTAATGTAACTATTGCTTTTTTGTATCCACTTTTTGTAGATAACTTACCTTGTTTTAGTTTTGTTTTACTTTTTAAATTAATAATATTTACTTTTATTACGTTTACTTTAAAAATCTTTTCAATATTTTTTTTAATAGTTTTTTTATTTGCTGTTTTATGAACTTTAAATACAGTTTTATTTTGTTCAGATAAAATAGTAGCTTTCTCAGTTATAACCGGCGATCTAACAGAGTCTATAAAATTAATTCTTTTCATTTAAAAACCTTTCTTCAATTTTTTTAATTGAGCTTGTAGTCAAAATTACATTTCTATATTTTAATAAATCATATATATTTGCCCCTACTTCATTAACTATTTTAATATTTTTAATATTTCTTGCCGACTTATGAATGTTCTTCTCTGATTTTTTGTCAGATACTATTAGAGCGTTTGAAATATTGTTATTAACTAAAAAACTATTAAATTGTTTTGTTTTTTTAATCTCTTTTGTTACATCTTCTAAAACATGTAGATTTTTGTCTATATTCTTTTTTGATAAAGTCTGTGCCAATGCAAGTTTTCTAACTTTTTTGTTAATTTTTTTCTTTTTATAAACTGCGCCTTTAGGACCGTGTGCAACACCTCCACCGACAAAAAGCGGAGCTTTTTTACTGGCGTGTCTAGCTCCACCACTTCCCTTTTGTGGAACAATTTTTCTTGTTGATCCTCTAACTTCATTTCTCTGCTTTGTTTTTGCAGTTCTAGCTTTAAGGTGGTTCAGCTGCCAGTCAATAACAAATTTAATCAATTTATGATTAACCTTTAGATTAATTAATTTGTCAGAAATTTCTATTGAAGAGTTTTTTTCCCCATCAAGATTTAAAAGTTTTAATTTCATTATTTTTTCTTTCCTTTTGCTTCAGCTAATTTCTTTGCTTTAAATTCAATTTTTTCAATTAAAGTTTTTCTTCTTACATCTTTAATTGAACCTCTAAGAAATACAGTAGAGTTCCTAGCGCCTGGGACTGAACCTTTAAGATAAATTAAGTTATTTTCTAAATCATACTTAATTATTTCTAGATTCAACATTGTTCTTTTTTTATCACCCATATGTCCTGCCATTTTTTTTCCTTTAAAAACTTTACCTGGGTCCTGATTTTGACCGGTAGAGCCATGAGATCTGTGAGAAATTGAAACACCGTGAGAAGCTCTTAATCCAGAAAAATTGTGTCTTTTCATTGCTCCTGCAAAACCTTTTCCTATAGTTTGACCACTTATATCTACAAATTTTTTATCTTTAAATATTTCTAAACCAATTTCATTTCCAGTTTTGTAAATATTTTTTTCCTCAACTCTAAATTCTTTTAATATTTTTTTTGGTTCAGTATTTTTTTTTGCAAAATAACCTTTCATTTGATTTGTTAACTTAGAATTTTTGATTTTAAAGAAACCAACTGTTAAAGCTGAATAACCACGCTTTTCTTTTGTTATAACGTCTAAAACTCTACCTTTTTCAACTTTAATTACAGTTACAGGTATAGATTGTCCGCTTTTAATAAATTCTCTCGTCATACCAAGTTTTTTACCTATTAATCCTAAAGTCATAATTAAATTTTAATTTCTATGTCTACACCTGAAGCTAAATCAAGTTTCATCAATGCCTCAACTGTTTGTGGTGTTGGTTCTATTATGTCAATTAATCTTTTGTGAGTTCTAGACTCAAACTGTTCTCTGCTTTTTTTATCTATGTGTGGTGATCGCAAGACTGTATATCGCTCAATACGTGTTGGTAAAGGAATAGGTCCTTTAACTTGAGCTCCAGTTCTTTTTGCAGTATTCACAATTTCTTCTGTAGATAAATCTAAGATTTTGTTGTCATATGCTTTTAAATGTATTCTGATGTTTTGTTTATCCATGATTTTAAGCTAGTTTTTTTGTTACCTCGTCTTGAACATTTTGTGGTACTTTTTCATAATGATCAAATTGCATTGTGTACTGTGCTCTTCCTTGTGACATTGACCTTAAATTATTTACATATCCAAACATGTTTGCTAAAGGAACCATTGCTGATATTGCTGTAGCGTTTCCTCTTGGTTCAGTTGCTCCAACTTGGCCTCTTCTACTATTCAAGTCGCCGATAACATCCCCCATATAATCTTCCGGTGTTATAACTTCTACTTTCATCATTGGTTCGAGAAGTTTTAAAGTTGCTTTCTGACATGCTTCCTTAAAACAAGTTCTAGATGCAATTTCAAAAGCTAAAACGCTTGAGTCAACATCGTGATGTAATCCGTCTATTATTGTGACTTTGTAATCGATTAAAGGAAAGCCTGCTAAAATTCCACTATCTGCCACACTTATAATGCCTTTTTCTACACCAGGAATAAACTCTTTTGGAATAGCACCCCCTTTTATCTTGTTTTCAACTTCTCTTCCCTTGCCTGGTTCTAATGGTTCAACACTTAGTTTTACTCTTGCAAACTGTCCCGCTCCTCCACTTTGCTTTTTATGCGTATAATCATTAATTGAATTACCTTGAATAGTCTCTCTATAAGCGACTTGAGGGGCGCCAATATTAGCCTCTACTTTAAACTCCCTTTTCATTCTGTCTACGATAATATCCAAATGAAGTTCTCCCATACCCTTAATTATTGTTTGCCCCGACTCTTCATCAGAAGTTACTCTGAATGATGGGTCTTCTTTTGCAAGTCTACCAAGAGCTTCACCCATTTTTTCTTGGTCAGCTTTAGTTTTCGGCTCTACTGCAATCTCAATTACGGGATCAGGAAATTCCATTGGCTCTAACAAAACTGGTTTATCTTCATCACAAAGTGTGTGTCCAGTTATTGTAAATTTTAAACCTGCTAGAGCTACAATATCCCCAGCGTTTGCTTCCTTAATATCTTCTCTGCTGTTAGCATGCATTAATAACATTCTTCCAACACGTTCAGTTTTTTCTTTAGAAGAATTATAAATTGAAGTTCCAGATTTTAATGTACCAGAATATATTCTAATAAAAGTCAAAGAACCTACAAATGGGTCATTTGCTACCTTAAAAGCTAATGCTGAAAAGGGTTCTTTGTCTTCAAATTTCATTTCAACTTTGTCATCTGAATTTATCTTTGTTGCTTGAATTGAAACTAGATCTTTTGGGCTAGGAAGGTAATCTACTACAGCGTCTAAAAGTGGTTGAACGCCTTTGTTTTTAAAAGCTGATCCTGTAAAAATTGGTACAAAAGAAAAGTTAAGACATCCTTTTCTTACACATTTTATTAAATCATTTTCTGAAATTGACTTGCCGTTAAGATAATCTTCCATGAGCTTTTCGTCTTGTTCTACAGCACTTTCAACTAGTTCTTTTCTATATTTTTCAGCTGCCTCTTTTAAATCAGATGGAACTTCTGTATATTCAAATTCTGCCCCTAATTTTTCCTCTTTCCATAAAATCGCTTTCATTTTAACTAGGTCAATGACTCCTTTTAAACTTGACTCAATTCCAACTGGAATTTGCATAACCAGCGGCTTAGCACCTAAACGTTCTTTTATCATGTCAACACATCTAAAAAAATCTGCTCCAGTTCTGTCTAGTTTATTTACAAAACAAATTCTAGGAACTTTGTATTTATCAGCTTGTCTCCAAACTGTTTCGGATTGTGGTTCTACACCTGCAACTCCATCAAAAACAGCTATTGCTCCATCTAATACTTTTAATGATCTTTCCACTTCAATAGTAAAATCTACGTGCCCTGGTGTGTCTATTATATTAATTCGATGATCTCTCCAAAAACAAGTTGTAGCTGCTGAAGTAATTGTTATTCCTCTTTCTTGTTCTTGTTCCATCCAATCCATAGTTGCTG
>MDTB01207140.1_pt1 | contig 12973 bp, 10 predicted proteins | sample 811161 | NCBI WGS metagenome assembly MDTB01 (sample SAMN05326650, study PRJNA326480) | marine metagenome | isolation source: seawater | place: Mediterranean Sea | collected 2009 | reverse complement strand
TTTTCTTACCCACTCTATCGCATCATTTAGAGTCATTCCTTTTTTAGTGTGAAGAATGGGTGAGTAACGCACTTCAATATATCTTACATTCTCCTTGGCCACATCTTCTATCAGTTCATAAGCAAATCGAAAAAGTGACTGGGGTGTCTGCATCACACTTAGTGTGACATCAAATCTTTTTATATAATCTTCTAGTGAACCACGTTTCTTACCAATTCGAAGGTAGTTGTCTAGATCGCTGTACTTTTGAAGAGGAAGTTTAACATTATCAATTTCTGCCTGTTCCAGGATAGATGTTGTTCTTAAACTACCATCTAGATGACAGTGTAATTCAACTTTTGGTAATTGGGAAATCAATTCATGAGAAACAGGCTTCATATAGTTATCTTATCTAGCTCTTGAACTTTGGTATAACCACCAGATAGTTACAACTGAACTAATTGCCGTTAAGCCTGTTACCAAACCCGTTTGAATTCCAAGGTTCATACTAGTTATCCCCACACTTGCGACTAGAGCAAGCAAGATTCCCATTAATGATTCGCCAGCAATTAGGCCTGATGATATTAGTATCCCATTTTGTAATACCCTATCTGGTTCTTTGGCAGAGTTATTCTCTTTTAAGATAAAATGAGATATAAGACCACCTATCAGAATAGGTGTTGAGAGTCCAAAAGGTAAATACATGCCCACTGCTATGGGCATAAGATGAAGTCTAAAATTTCCGGCTATCTTATGAGAGGAAATAAAAGAGTCTGCAATTAGAATAATAATTCCAATTACCGCTCCAATTATTACCATATCCAATGGGAGATTCCCTTCTCCAAAGAACCCATCTGCAAGGCTTGCGAAAAGGCCTGCTTGTGGCGCTGCTAATTCTCTACCACCGATTCCACCAGGCGTATTATCATGGAGTAGTTGTAGGATAGGGGCCATAACAAGCGATGCAACCGCAACACCAATTATCTGCATTATTTGTTGTCTGAAAGGGCTAGCTCCAACGATCTGACCTGTTTTAAGATCATTACAAACATCACCAGATGTGCAAGCTGCACAACAAACAATTGCTGCAACACCAAGGGTTGCGACCATTCCTTCTGTACCAGAAAAACCAAAGACATAAAGTAGACCACCAGTAAACAATACTGCTGTTATAGTCATGCCTGAGACCGGGGAGTTAGAATTGCCTACTAAACCAACAATGTAAGAGGCTACAGCGGTGAAAAAGAAAGCCATAATTATCATAATGAATGTTGTAACGAAAGTGATAGCTATATTGCTGGTAATGTAATAGTAAACTCCACCAACAAGCATAACTGCTATTATTGAAAAAATATTTATTGCTTTTGCTGGAATATCACGTTGATTATTGGGTACTACTCTTTGGGTGGACTCTTTTTGATTATCCTTTAGGACCTTGATAGCGTCTACAAGACCCTTACGTACTTTGAAAATAGAAGAGACACCGCCTACAACCATAGCTCCAACACCTACATATCTAATTTTTGTGGACCATAAGAATGATGCTCCCTCAAGAGGGTTTGAAGCATATTCAAGTCCTTGACCAAGTAATGGTATACCAATTAGCCATCCCAGAAAACCGCCAATAAAAATAAGAACAGCAACGTTGAGCCTCACAATGAATCCAACTGCTAATAAAGCTGGTGATATGTCTCCGCCAAAGAAAAAGATCCTATTTCCGATCAAAGTAGCCCCTTCAAGGACACCTTTTAAAACTCCGAAAAATGAAATTAAGCCTTTAAAGGCCCCACCTATTAATGCACCTTTTACAATTAGACCAGCACTGTTTGAGCTATCTGACTCTTCCCCCGCTTCAAGAACGGATGCACATGCCAGACCTTCTGGGTATTGTAAGTTATCTTCATTTTTTACAATAAAAACTTGTCTCATAGGTATCATGAATAAAATACCTAGTAGACCACCTGTAAAAGCAATCACGGTAGTGAGTATCATATCAAACTCTTGCCAAACACCAATTATTATTAGAGCTGGCATTGTAAAAATAATTCCAGCTGCAAGAGATTCTCCAGCAGAGGCTGCAGTCTGGATTTGATTGGCCTCAAGAATGGAGCCAGTATATGATTCATTATTAAGTGCCCTTATTTGTCTTAGAACAAGCATACCAACTACTGCTGCCGGTATAGAGGCTGAAACTGTCATTCCCGCTTTTAATCCTAGATAGACATTTGCAGAGCCCATCACAACTGATAGTAGAATACCAATGATAATTACTCTTAGATTTATTTCTGGAACAGATATTGAACTATTTGACATCAGAACTCCAAATGTGTTAAAAAAATGTATTAATTGATCCTATAATGGAATAATCTAAAGATGCATTCAATTTATTAATATAATTTTTTAATTTCTTACAAGTCAGGGGTGCCGTTTTGTACCAGATCAAGCGGCTGAGAACAAACCCATTGACCTGATCTGGATAATGCCAGCGTAGGGAGACACTATGTTTTATAAATTTATAATTACCATTCTATCTTTTTTTACAGCAGACCTTTCTGCCCAAATAATTGGGACAGTATTAAATCGGTCTGATGGTAACCCAATTGTTGCTGCTAATGTTGTCGCTGATCTGAATGGTGCATCAACTGACAGTCTGGGGAAGTTTAGTATTGATGTTCCATTGGGAACAAAATTAAAGATTTCTCATATAGGATTTAAACCATCTACTCAAAAGGCTGAAAAGATAATGAGTATTTTACTGGATCCATATCTAATTGAAACAGATGAGATTATAGTACTCAGTGGTTTGAATGATGAATCGCTCCAAAGATTAAGCAGCAGTGTGACCGTTATAGCTTTGGATGAGATCAAGAGATCTTCCGGGCAACATTTTCAAACATTAATAGATCAAATTCCTAATTTAACTTGGGCAGGGGGAACAAGCCGTCCACGATATTTCCAAATTCGCGGTATTGGCGAAAGGAGCCATTATTTTGGTGAAGGTGCACCAAATTTTTCGGTAGGTTTCATTCTAGATGATATTGATTTGTCTGGTATCGGTATGTTAGGCCATCTATTTGACCTGCAACAAATAGAGGTTTTTAAGGGACCCCAGTCATCTGTTTTTGGTGCGAATGCAATAGCTGGCGTTATTAGTCTTAGATCAGTTGATCCTCAAAAACAATTTGAGAATAAGCATTCTTTTAGTGTTGGAAATGATGACCATTTTCAGTTTAGCAATTCATTTAATTTTAGTTTTAATGAGCGTCTTAGTTTTCGTTTCTCAGGTATTTATAATTATAGGGATGGTTTTAGAGAAAATATTTTTAAAAAGGTTGATGACTCGAATAAAAAAGAAGAAGGTTTTTACAGGATGAAAATTGGTTTTAAACCTACAAAAAACATTGATTTAGTTAGCACTCTTATTTACGCTAATATACCAAATGGATATGATATTTGGTCACCAGATAATAATACAAATTATGAAACATATTCAGATGGTGATGGTGAGGATAGTCAAAAAACGATAGGAGGTTCTGCTCGTTTGAATATCTCATTTTCCAAAACGGTAAAATTTACAAGTATAACATCAGCAACTGAGACTGATCTAGTGCATGCTTATGATGGTGATTGGGCCAATGATGCTTATTGGTATGAACAGCATGGTTTTGATCCTATAGTAGAAGGATGGTCATATAGTTTTTATGATGAAAATAAAAAAAATAGAAAAAATTTCACTCAGGAATTACGACTATCTAAAGATAAATTCATTTTTGGAATGTTTTATAAAAAAATGAATGAAAAAGACCGGGCTAATGGTTATCTATTTGGTGGTTTGGCAACTGATGCAATAAGTAATTATGATTTTGAAGCCTTATCAAGCTATTTACAATTCGATCGTGATATTCTCTCTAAGCTAAAACTATCAACTAACTTTCGAATTGAAAAAAATACAATACAATATAATGGTACATCAAATGGCTTAAATGATTATTGGGAGTTAGAAGAGTTACCTAGGGTTAACCGTGTTACTGATGACTTTATGTTAGGATATAGGACATCTATAATATTCAATAGAAATAATTCTACAAGCTTTACAACTAGTATTGCAAGGGGATACAAATCAGGGGGGGTTAATCAGCAGCCTTATTTAAATGAACTAAGTCAACCCTATGGTCCAGAAGCATTAATAACAGCAGAAGTAGGAGTAAAGCATCAAACTCATAATTTTCGTTCAAATATTATCTGCTTTTATGGTCTGAGAAAAGATCAGCAAGTATCAATTTCAAGTCAACAAGTTGAAGGTGATCCAAACAGTTTTATCTACTACACAAGCAATGCAGGCTCTGGAACTATAACAGGTATTGAATGGGAGAATAGGTTGAAAATTTTACCTAGTATCGTTTTTGACCTTTCTATTGGATACCTTGATACATGGGTTAATACTTTTAATTACTTTATAGCAGATGGAATTAAAAGAACTGGAGGCAATAGACAAGCTGCAATGTCACCGAAGATAAATGGCTCTATAAACTTAACTTACTATGGTCCTCTTGGATTTTCAACTTCATTAAATACAAGCTACAAGGATACTTATTATTATTCTGATAGTCATGATGAAAAATCAAGATCTTATTCTTTAGCCAATCTGTCTATTTCAAAAACAATAGGCAACTCTTCAGAAATAACCCTATGGACTAGAAATGTTTTTGACAAAAGGTACACGACAAGAGGTTTTTACTTTGCTCTGATACCTCCAGACTATCCTGAACAATTATGGGAAAGTTATGCGGATCCCAGGCAGATAGGCTTGACTTACAACTATGGTCTATAAATCTTTAGTCAAATTTGCATAGTAGTTTTCTGAGTTACATTTTTATATAATAATCTTTAATTTTTCCTCCTATTTTTGATTGAAATGCAAATGTTTGGACAAATAACAGAACAATTTCAAACAATCTTCAAGAATATTCGTGGTTTAGGAAAAATAACGGATAAGAATATTAATGAAACTGTTCGGCAAGTACGTAGAGCGTTGATTGATGCAGATGTCAACTTTAAAGTAGTTAAGTCTTTTGTTGCAGAAGTTGAAGAAAAAGCTCAGGGTACAAAAGTAATAAAATCCATTAATCCGGGTCAGCATTTTATAAAGATTATAAAAGATGAGCTCATCTCTCTCCTAAGTTCTGAGGGCAGCAACCTAAACATTGATGGTAAGCCAGCAATTATATTATTGGCTGGGCTACAAGGTGCAGGGAAAACTACAACAGCCGGTAAACTTGCTTTTAAATTAAAAGAAGAAGGTCGATCTGTTTTAATGGTTGCAGCGGACGTCTACAGGCCAGCAGCAACAGACCAGATTGCTAAAATTGGGAAGCAGGTTGGGGTTTCAGTATTTAGGGGGCAAGGCAAAGACCCTCTGAAGATCTGTATAGATGGAATAAAAGAAGCGCGTTCTCTAAAGAATGATGTAGTTATAATTGATACAGCTGGTCGTCTTCACATTGATAAAGATATGATGAAAGAGATTCAGGAGATTGCCTATCATAGCCAACCGAATGAAATATTATTTACTGCAGATGGTATGACAGGGCAAGATGCCGTAAAGTCTGCACTTGCATTTCATGAGGCTGTTCCATTGAGTGGCGTTGTGCTAACAAAAATGGATGGAGATACTAGAGGTGGTGCTGCCCTTTCAATCAAGAAGATAACTGGTGTACCTATTAAATTTATAGGTGTCTCAGAATCCTTTGAAGGGCTTGAGACATTTGACCCAAAAAGATTAGCCGACCGTATTCTTGGATTCGGCGATGTTGTCTCTTTGGTAGAGAAGGCTGAAAAGATATTTGATAGAGAAAAAGCTGAGCAGATGAATAGAAAAATTTCTGATAATTCTTTTGATCTGAATGATTTTAAAATGCAGCTGAAACAATTGAAGAGTATGGGTCCTATCGGTAATCTAATGGGCATGGTTCCAGGTATGAATGCAAAAGCCCTTAAAAAATTGAATATGGATGATCGGCAGATTAGCTGGACCGAGGCAATAATCAACTCTATGACAACTAATGAACGGAAATATCCTAATACTATGAATGGAAGTCGTAGATTAAGGATATCAAAAGGTAGCGGACGGCCAGTACAAGAGGTTAATGCGTTATTAAATCAATTTAACCAAATGAAAAAAATGATGAAAAAAATGAAAAACTTTAACAAAATAAAGCTACCCAATATGGGCAACTTAACAGGCTTTTAATTAAGGAGTAATACATTGGCGACGAAAATAAGACTTAAGCGTATAGGACGAAGAAATAGTCCATTTTATAGAATGGTTGCAATTGACTCACGTAAAAGACGTGATGGGGCTGCAATTGAGCAACTTGGTTGGTATAATCCAATTGATAAAAATCATTCATTTGAGTTAGATCAAGATAGAATTCTTCATTGGCTTGGTGAAGGCGCTGAGCCAACTGATGCCGCAAAAAAACTATTGCGTAATGCAGGCATTAGTCACCGCTGGCATTTAATGAAGCAAGGTCTTAGTGATTCAGAAATAGAAAAAGAAATGAAAAAATGGGAACTAAGTCGTGAGGATGTTTTAAAAGCACGTTCAGAAACGGCTGAAAAGAAAGCAAAAGAAAAAGCAGAAGAATTAGAACAGAAAGCACCGGTTGACGACCCTGCTGAAAGTGAAATAGAAAGTTCAGAGGCTGTAGAAGAAATAGATAAAGAGGATGATACACCTAATGAACCCAGCGAGGAATCAACAGATGATGATGCTGTTGAAGAGAATGTGAATGATGAAGATTCTTCATCAGAAGAAGAGTAATAATTAAAACCTTTTTTTAGTCAGTTACAAAAATGGAGGACGTTATGTTAGAGTTCATTGAACAGGCCATAAAACTACTGGTTGACAAGCCAGATGAAGTGAAAGTAGACATAGTGGAAACAGAACAGCGTATAATCTATGAACTAACCGTCGGTGATGGTGATTATGGTAAGGTCATAGGTAAGAGTGGGAGAAATATTTCTGCTTTACGAACCTTGGTTTTTGCGATTAATGCAAAAGAGGGCGGAAAACGTGCTAGACTCGACGTTATTGATTAAATGAAAGAGAGTATCCAACCAATAGCAAGAGTTACAAGTACATCTGGGTTAGATGGGGATGTACGTTTGCGGCCTCTGTCTAGGTATTTTGAGGATTATATTGGTGATGGCATACTTATGTTGGGAACGACGTCTAGTCAGTCTGAGCTAATCCAACTTGAGCTTATTACAGGTATTGGGAAAAAACGCCGATTTAAATTTCAAGGTGTTGATACTTTAAATGATGCAGAAAGATTAGTAGGCAAAACACTTTTTGTAGAAGCTAGCCCTGATGATAATATTAATATGATAAGTAAGAATCTTATAGGTTATAATGTTGTTACTGATAAAGGTGATATGGTTGGACAACTCAAAGATGTTATGTGGCTTCCTACTAATGATGCTTATGTGATTAATAGTGGGTCAAAGGAATACCTGATACCTATTATTCCTGAAATAATAAAACATTTTGACCATGAACTTCAGCTGATAGTGATTGTTCCTATGGATGGCCTGTTGGATTGAAACAAATTGCAGTTATTACTCCTGTCCCAGATGTAATTAACACTCTTATTGAAAATAGTATGTTAAGGAAGTCTATTGAAAATGAGGCAGTTAAGTTTCATGTTGTTAACCTTAGAGACTATGGTAAGGGAAGTTACAAGCAGGTTGATGATGCTCCATTTGGAGGTGGTGGTGGGATGGTCATGATGGCAGAGCCACTATCTAAGGCAATAGATGATACAATTAGTCTCATAGGTTTTTCTGAAGATATTCGGATAGTCTACCCATCAGCACAGGGAGAACGTTGGGGACAAGGTTCAGCAGAGTATTTAAGTAGTAAAGATAAGATAATTGTTATTTGTGGACATTACAAAGGTATAGATGAAAGAGTTATTGAAAAATATGTTACAGATGAATTTTCTATTGGAGATTTTGTAATGACCAATGGGGAAATACCTGCTATGGTTATGCTTGATAGTGCAATAAGACTTGTACCAGGTACACTGAATAATATTGATTCTGCTCTTACAGATACATATACATTTGGTCTTCTGGATTATCCACATTACACACAGCCAAGAATATTTGATGGAATAGAAGTTCCAAGTGTGCTGCTGAGTGGACACCATAAAAATATCGAAAATTGGAGACAAGAAAAAAGAGAGATACGGACTAGGGAAAAAAGGTATGATATGTGGGAAAAATATAATAATAATAAAGGATTGGAGAACAATAATGAATAACCATCATGAAGCTACTAAAGAGTTTTTAAAATCAGATCTGCCAGAATTTGATTCAGGAGATACAGTTTCTATAGATGTAAAGGTAAAAGAAGGTAATAAAGAACGTATCCAGCGTTTTGAAGGCGTTGTCGTTGGTAGGCGAGGTGGAAAAGGCCTCGATGCATCCTTTACTGTAAGAAAAGTAACGAACGGGGTTGGAGTAGAACGAATCTTTCCATTGCATTCCCCTATGATTTCTTCCATTGATGTAAAGCGACGAGGCAAGGTTCGCAGGTCTAAGTTGAATTACCTAAGAAATGTTACTGGTTCAAAAGCTGCGCGTATAGAAGAAAAGCGATAATTTAAAAGATATTATTATTTGAGCCCCTCTGTAGGTAAAGCCTACGGTGGGGCTTTTTATATGTTTAAAGATAAAAATAATATCATTTTTATTACTGGACTCTCACATTTGATAGTGCATGCTCAAATGATGGTGTTTCCAACCCTTCTTTTATTGTTTCAAAATGAATATCAACTAGGCCTAGATAAGTTAGGTCTAATGGCAACTATAGGCTCTTTTATGTTTGGTCTTGGTGCAATTCCAGCGGGGATAATAGAAAAGTATATTGGAGCTAGAACATTACTTATCATTTATCAGTTAGGCTCTGCCATAGGCGGTATAATTATTATTACAGCCAATGCACCATTACAAATAACAATAGGTCTGGGTATTCTAGGTCTTTCATCAAGTATATATCATCCCGCTGGTTTAACAATATTATCTAGAAACCTGGATAGTTTAAGTAGGGGTTTGGGAGTGCATGGTATAGCGGGTTCACTTGGTCTGGCTTTGGGGCCTCTTTTTGCAGGTATTACTGCAGAACTTGGTTCATGGAGATTATCATATTTGATTTGGGTTCTTTTACAGCTCGGACTAGCAATGGCTTCATATATAATGATATCCAATAATAATAGTAATGTTAAAGATCATAAAACCACTACTTTTCAGACCAATAAAATATCATTGTCACTATATTATTTGATGGCTATCGCATTTGGGTTTTCTTTTGGAGGTTTTTCTACATACATGCCAAGCTTGTTTGGTATGCAGACCGAAGGAATATTTAGTATGTTCTCAAGATCTTTAAAAACAGGATTTTTCACTACGTTAGTTTTCCTTTGTGGAATTTTAGGGCAAGCGATAGGAGGATATCTTGGTGATAAATTTAGTAGAACTCGTTTACTTTTTATCATTATTTTACTCAATATTCCATTTCTTGCATTGATGGGTTTTACTAAAAGTTGGTTATTATTATTATGTAGTATTGTATTTGGAATAGTATATTTTTCAAATCAACCTATATCAAATGCTTTATTAGCTGATATTACATCAAATGTACATAGAGGTTTAGGCTATGGTATATCATTTTTTCTAAGTTTTGGGATAGGTGGAATAGCACCTGCTATATGTGGATGGATAGCAGAAACATATACACTTGAAATGGTGTTCCCAATGATGGCTTTAAGTTTATTGCCTGGATTAATGGCCTGCTTATTTTTGATTAAACAGAAGAATGTTCAAATATCTTGACCATATGCAATAGTGGTTAGAAGTTTACTATATTAATGAATAACACAAGACTAAAAGACCTGCCCTCAGTGGATAAAGTATTACTTCATATAAAAGATAATATATCTATACATGATAGATATATGAAATACTTGATTAATTGTGAGTTAAGTTCACTTCGAGCAGACATAAAAAAAGGAGTAACATCTAAAACCTCCGAAGAGCTCTTAGAATATATTATCAATCAGGTCTACATCAAATCAGCTCCTAGATTAATTAATGTAATAAATGGCACAGGCATTGTTTTGCATACAGGCTTTGGAAGAGCACCTTTTCATGCTCATACCTTAAGAAAAATTGCAGATCGAATGGAGGGTTATGTAAATCTAGAATTTGATCTGCTTTCTGGAAAACGAGGTGATAGACAGGTTCATGTTAGAGAGCATTTAAGCGCTATTTGCGGTAGTGAATCTTCACTAGTTGTAAATAATAATGCCGCAGCCGTGATGCTTGCAATAAATGAATTATCGCAAGGAGGAGAAGTAGTTGTATCAAGGGGCCAACTAGTAGAGATTGGTGGGTCATTCAGAATCCCTGATATCATAGAAAAAAGTGGTGCAAAGCTTGTAGAAGTAGGAACAACTAATCGTACACATATTAAAGATTATGAAAATGCAATTACTGATAAGACAAAACTTATTTTATGGGTTCATACGAGTAATTATGTGGTCAAAGGCTTCACGAAACAGGTGCCATTGAAAAAGTTAATAGCAATAGGGAAAAAATATAAGCTACCTGTCATGGTTGATTGGGGTAGTGGTGCATTTTTAGATATGAGGTCTCTTGATCTTGCAGATGAGACCCCAGTTAACATTCTTATGAAATACGGACCAGATATTTTAACCTTCTCTGGAGATAAATTAATAGGAGGACCACAGTCTGGAATAATCATAGGTAAAAATAAATTCATCAACTTATTACAAAAAAATACCCTCTACCGTGTAGTCCGCAGTGATAAGATCACTATTGGACTTTTAGAACACACATTGAGGTCTTATAAGTCAAATTCCTTTACAAAAGATAATTTTTCACTGAAAATGCTCACCACTTCTTCCAATACCCTTAAAAACCGTGGCAAAAAGATTATTAAATATCAATCTGAGACCAAAATTAAGGCTTTGGGGATTAAGCTTGAACCTTCAAAAGTAGAGGCTGGTAGCGGTTCTTTACCTGAAAATAAAATCGATAGCATGGCTCTTTCATTTAGACCACGGTCAATTAAAGTCAATGAGCTGTCAAAGATGTTCCGTTGTGGTTCTATTCCGGTGGTGGGTTATACTTCAGCAAATACGTATTATATCGACCTTAAAGCAGTTTTGCCTAAACAGATTACTACACTTGCAAAAGCCATAAAAGAGATTTGAAAATGCCGCAATTAGTTGTTGGAACGGCAGGTCACATAGATCATGGAAAAACATCTTTAGTAAAAGCACTTACTGGTACAGATACAGACCGATTAAGAGAAGAAAAAGAACGTGGAATGACAATTGATCTAGGTTTCGCATTTTTAGATCATTCTATTACAATAATCGATGTTCCTGGACATGAAAAATTCATTCGCAATATGGCAGCTGGGGCTTCAAATATACATTATGGTTTGATTGTTGTAGCAGCAGATGATGGGGTTATGCCTCAAACTATCGAACATGTAGATATATTAACTTTACTTGGAGTGAATAAGGGCTGGGTTGTAATTACCAAAATTGACATTGTAGATGATGATTGGATTGACCTGGTAGAATTAGATATTCAGGAATATCTTTCAAAACGTGGTTTTATTCCACTCTCAATTAATCGTATCAATAACTTGACTGGGGATGGTATTGAAGATCTGAAATCAAACATGCTAAGATCGATGTCAATAATAAAACAAGAAGATTCATCGGAATATTTTCGAATGAATGTAGATCGTGTTTTTTCTAAAACTGGTTTTGGAACTATTGTAACTGGAACAGTTTTAAATGGTATGATAAGTGTTGGTGATGAGATTGAAATATTTCCTGCAAAGATAAAAACAAAAATTAGAGGTTTACAGTCGCATGGCGGTAGCGCTGAAAGAGTTCAGAGTGGTGATCGGGCTGCAATAAACTTATCAAATATTAAGACAAATTTACTGAATCGTGGTTGTGTAGTCAGTTTGCCTAATATTATGAAGCCTACTAAACATATCATTGTAAATATTATGATGGTGGAATCAACAAATTGGATCATAAAAAACAACCAAAGGCTAAGATTTCATTTTGGTACTTCCGAAGTTTTAGGGCGGGCTATGTGCACTGATAAAAATAAATTAGAAAGAGGCGAGAACGCTAATTTTATTTTGGTTTTAGAGTCACCAGTAACCATTACCATAGGTGATAGATTTGTCATAAGGTCCTATTCTCCGATGCAAACAATTGCAGGAGGCGTTGTTTTGTACCAAAATGCTAAAGGTAAATGGTCAAAAATGAAGGATTTTGCAAAATTGATGCCTATAGACTCTAAAGAACGGTTCAATTATTTAATTAAATATTTAAGTAATAGACCAAGGTCAATTAATGATTGGAAATTATTATTTTTTAATTCATCTAATAAAGTTGATAGATGGTATAAAGAATTAGAATTAAAAAAAACGGATAATGGTATAATTTATTCAAAAGATAATATGGTAAAAGGTAGGAATCAGCTTATGCAATTTTTCAAAGATTCTTATAAGAAAAACACGTTTCGAGTTGTATTGGCATTAGATTCGATTAAAAATGCACTGAATTGGTCTGACCAATGGATTGATATTGTGATGAGGAATTTGCTTGATGACGGAGCAATTGAACATTCTAGTGGCGGATATTCGCTTGCAAATTATAAAGTTGAGCTTTCATCAAAAGATATGTCTGATATGGAAAACATTGAAAAGGTTATTAAAAATGCAGGTTCTCAACCAATCTTAATTGGTGAAATAATTGCAGCCTCTGGTTGCAATCCAAAGCGGGTTGGCGATTTGATGCATATTCTGATAGATAAAAACAAAATACAACCTCTTAATAATGATTTTTATTTAAATAAGGATTATTTTGATTCT
>MDTB01123717.1_pt1 | contig 12973 bp, 13 predicted proteins | sample 811161 | NCBI WGS metagenome assembly MDTB01 (sample SAMN05326650, study PRJNA326480) | marine metagenome | isolation source: seawater | place: Mediterranean Sea | collected 2009 | reverse complement strand
GTTTATTGTGGCCAGTCCAGCTGAATCATATCCTCTATATTCTAATTTTTTTAAGGAGTTTATTATATTTGTCGAAACTTGTTTATTGCTAGCTATCCCTATTATTCCACACATTATTTTTTCTTTTTTCTCTTATAATTTTTTACTTCAATTTGACTTGATCTAGTTATTGCTAATGAATTTTTTTTAACATTCTTTGTAATTACTGAACCGGCGCCAACTATAGAATTTTTTTCCAATTTTACTGGTGCAACTAGAGATGAATTTGACCCGATGAAAACGTTATCAGATATTTTAGTTTTAGATTTTTTAACACCATCATAATTACAAGTTATCGTTCCAGCACCAATATTTGAATTTTTTCCAATCTCAGTGTCACCTATATATGAAAGATGATTTACTTTCGAATTTGATTTAATTATAGATTTTTTCGTTTCTACAAAATTACCAATTTTTGATCCTGACCTTAAAATTGTTCCTGCTCTTATTCTTGCGTAAGGTCCCACAGCTACCTTATTTTCGATTTTAGCTCCTTCAATATGACTAAAGGACTTTATAGTTACATTGTTTCCAATAGTTACTTTGTTTCCAATAACAACGTATGGTTCCACAGTCACTTCTTTTCCAAACTTTGTATCATTTGATAAAAATATTGTTTCTGGTGCAATTAAATTTACACCTTTAGCCAGTGCCCTGTTTCTTAGTTTTTCCTGACTTGTTTTATATTTTCTAGTTTTTTTAAACTTAAAATTTGTCTTCATAAAAATTTCTCTTTACATTATAAGCAGAAGTGAAATAACTCACAAAATATTTCTTTTTAATTCAAATAAAAATGACTCAAATATATACCATACTATTCGATTTAGACGGCACATTGGTAAATACAGCTCCAGATTTAATGGAGGCACATAATCATGTAATGAAAAAATTTGGTCATGAAACAAAAAAATTAGAAGACATTAAAACCTTAGCAGGAAAAGGTGCATGGATAATGATGCAAAGGTCTTTTAAAAAAGAAGTAAATGATGAAAAACTAAAAAAAGAAATGACTAAAGAATTTATAGATTTCTATAGTAAAAATATTGCAAATCATAGTAAACCCTTTAAGGGGTTGATAAAATTTTTAGAATGGGCAAAAATAAAAAAGATTTCTATGGCTGTCTGTACAAACAAGCAAGAAAGATTAGCTAAAGATCTTTTAAAAAAATTAAACTTATTTGATTATTTTGAATACATAGCCGGTTCAGATACTTTTGCATTTAATAAACCTGATCCGAGACACTTGACTGATGTCGTTGAAATTATTGGGGGAGATTTAAAAAAAACAATAATGATTGGAGATAGTGAAGTTGATGAATTAGCTGCAATTAACGCAAAAATTCCATTTATATTAGTAGAAGATGGTTACACAGAAAAAAATGTTAACGAAATTTCCCATGACCTATCAATAAAAGATTTTGTAGGTTTTGATAAGATAATTTCAAAATATCTATGATTAATTTTGCTTTATTTTCTGCACTATCAACTTTTTATTTTACAATGTTTTTTACACCTGGACCAAACAATGCCATGCTAACAGCATCTGGAATGAAATTTGGATTTGTAAAAACATTGCCGCATCTTATTGGAATTCCTTTGGGTCATATAGTTCAAATTGCCTTGGTATGTTTTGGTTTGGTAAATCTTTTTATTATTTATCCTCAAATTCAGTTTTATATGAAAATCTTATGTTTTTTGTACCTGCTATATTTAAGTTGGAAAATGCTTGGTTCATTTAGTGTTATTAAAAAGAAATCAGGAAGGCCTTTAAAACTATATGAAGCATCTCTTTTTCAGTTTATTAATCCTAAAGCTTGGTCTATCGCAATAACTGTTGCATCAGGTTTTTTCCCAACAGAAGAAAATATTTTTGTGGGTGTGTTATTTGTAACTATTACAGCAGCAGTCATATGTTTTCCCAGTATATGTTGCTGGGCAATATTTGGTAGCAGTTTAAGAATGTTTATAAATAATGAGAAAACAAAAAAATTAACAGAATATGTTCTTGCAATTTTATTAGTTATAACTGGTTTGTATATTTTAATTAAATAATCTTTGATTTTTATAATACGCTCCACTATAAGTCTGGTAAAATGCATTTCACAAAAAAAAACGCAATAGAAAAAAGATTAGAATTTGTAAAAAAATTACAATCTAAAAAATTATTAAGATTCCCTGGAGCATATAATCCTTTATGTGCAAAATTAATCTCGGAGATAGGATTTGATGGTGTTTATGTTTCAGGAGGGGTAATGTCTAATGATTTAGGTTTGCCTGATATAGGTCTTACAACTTTAGATCAGGTAAGTTATAGAGCCAATCAAATAGCAAGGGTTACTGATTTACCTACAATTGTTGATGCTGACACTGGATTTAATGATTGTAAAAAAACAATTTCTACATTCGAAAATAAAGGTTTGTCTGGATGTCACATAGAAGACCAAATAACAGAAAAAAGATGCGGTCATCTAGACAATAAAGAATTAATTACAAAAGACGAAATGGTTAAAAAAATCAAGATATCTATTGAATCAAGAAAAGATAAAAATTTTTTAATTATTGTTAGAACAGATGCAAATAGTGTTGAAGGAATTGATAAAACTATAGAAAGAATTAAAGCATACGAGAATGCTGGGGCTGATATGATTTTTCCTGAGGCAATGAAAGATGAAAAAGAATTTGAAAAGATAAGAAAGATTTCAAAAGGGTATTTGCTTGCAAATATGACGGAATTTGGAAAATCTAAGATTTTAAATAAAAAGGAACTAGAAAATTTGGGATATAATTTAGTAATTTATCCAGTAACCACTCAACGACTGGCAATGAAAAGCGTTGAGATGGGACTAAAATCAATATTTGAAGATGGAGATCAAAATAATATTATTGACAAAATGCAAAGTAGAAAAAGGTTGTACGAATTGGTAGAATATGAGAAATACAATACTCCAGGAAAAAAAATTACTGACTTCTCTACTGAAGGACATGAATAATGAGTGAAGAAATAAAAAAAGGTCTGTTAGGTATCGTTGTAGACGAAACAACAATTTCACATGTTGTTCCTGAATTAAGCACTCTTACTTATCGTGGATATACCGTTCAGGAGTTATGCGATAAATGTGACTTTGAAGAAGTTGCCTACCTTGTTTTGAATGGTGATTTACCAGATAAAAAACAATTAAAAAAATTCATCAAAGAAGAAAGATCCGAAAGAAAGCTTTCAAAACAAATCTTAAAAAATATTCAGTCAATGCCAAAAAATGCACATCCTATGGATGTAATTAGAACTTGCGTTAGTTTAATGGCGTTGGAAGATAAAGATACTAAAGACAACTCGCCAAAGGCAAACATGAGAAAAACTATGCGAATTTTTTCTAAAACACCAACTGCGGTTGCTGCTTATTTTAGATACAGAAAAGGTAAAAAAATAATTTCTCCAAATAAAAGTTTATCTTTTTCTGAAAACTTTTTTAAAATGATGTTTAATGAAGTTCCAGATAAAGAAATCGTAAGAGCTTTTGATATTTCTTTAATTTTATATGCTGAGCATAGCTTTAATGTATCTACTTTTACTGCACGAACTATTACCAGCAGTCTTTCTGATTTACACGGGGCTATTACTGGTGCCATAGCCTCTTTAAAAGGACCGTTGCATGGTGGAGCAAATGAAGCTGTTATGCATATGATGAAAGAAATAGGCAAACCTGAAAAAGCTAAAGGTTGGATTGAAAATGCTCTAGCAAAGAAAAAAGTTGTTATGGGTTTTGGTCATAGAGTTTATAGGACCGGTGATTCAAGAGTACCAACTATGAAACACTATATGTTTAAAGTAGCAAAACTTTTAAAAAAAGATAAATATCCAAAAATGTATGAAATTTTAGAAAAAATAATGTTAGAAAAAAAAAACATTCATCCAAATGTAGATTTTCCTTGCGGGCCTACATATTACATGATGGGAATAGATATAGATTTTTATACTCCAATATTTGTAATGTCCAGAATAACAGGTTGGTCAGCTCATATAATGGAACAGCACACATCAAATAAACTCATTAGACCTCTGTCAAAATACAAAGGTAAAGAAGTTAGAGAAGTGATGCTTTTGAATCAGAGATAAAATTTTTTAAGTTAAGTGGTTATAAGTGCAAATTTGCCTTTGATAATTCTCATTTTTAGATGGTTATTTTTTACAAAATCATCGACTGCAGTTTTTACCTCTGTTATATAACTAGCATCAATATAATCATCACATAGTATAGTTTTAGATTTTTTTTTCATAAAAGAAAATAATATATTTAAATCATTCAAGACAGTTTTGTAACTATGACCTCCGTCAATTAAAGCGAAGTCTATATTGCTTAAATCTACTTTTTTTAAAACTTTGTTTGTATCGCCTTTTATTAGATGAATATTTTTTTTAAATTTCTTTAAAAATTTTTCTACGCTTTCAATTGAATTGAGATTTTCTTTCAATAAAATATTATAATAAAGATGTTTTAATGGATTTGAAAATTTTTGGTTTTTTATGTATTCAGGTTCAGATTCATTTTTTTGACTAAGTATTTTTTCTCCAAAAAGATCTACTCCGGTGTATGAAAAATCACCTTTATGAATCTTATTTAATAACTCACAAACATTTCTAGAGGTTACTCCACAAAATACCCCTATCTCTAAAAAATGCTTAGGTTTTTTTTCTATGATTAAGTTTAATAGGATGCTTCCCCATTCTTCGTTTAATCCTGTTTTTCTCCAGTATTTTTTGAATCTATGCTCCAAAACTTAAGCGAATACTTCGCCCCAAGTACCTTTAGTGGAAGCTTTAGAATACTCAGTTGCCCTACCTTCAAAAAAGTTCATGTGCTCAACACCGTTAAGCATTGTATCTAACCAAGTTAGTGGATTTTTTTTAACGTCATAAATTGGTTTGAGACCTAATTGTTCTAATCTTCTGTTTCCAATAAACCTAATATATTGTTTAACTTCATTTGCTGTTAATCCATTTAAAGGCCCCATTTGAAAAGCAAGATCAATAAAAGCGTCCTCATGTGCTACTATAGTTTTACAAGCATCGTAAATTTCTTTTTTTAATTTATCGTTCCATATTTGAGGTTCCTCTTTCACAAAATCTCTGAAAAGTCTTATCATAGAATTACAATGTAAAGTTTCATCTCTTACTGACCAAGTAACGATCTGACCCATGCCTTTCATCTTGTTAAACCTTGGAAAATTTAATAAAATTGCAAAACTGGCAAATAATTGAAGACCTTCAGTAAAGGCTGAAAAAACTGCCATTGTCATTGCAATATTATGTTTAGATTTAACATCAAACCCTTGCATGTAATCATATTTGTCCTTCATTTCTTTATATTCCAAAAAAGCAGAATATTCAGTCTCCGGCATTCCAATAGTGTCTAACAAGTGTGAGTATGCAGCTATATGCACTGTTTCCATTGCTGCAAACGCTGTCATCATCATTAAGACTTCTGTAGGTTTAAACACTGTTGTGTAGTGTCTTAAATAACAATTATTAACTTCGACATCTGCTTGAGTAAAAAATCTAAAAATGTGAGTCAAAAGATTCTTTTCTGCTAGTGTTAAGTTTTTTTGCCAATCCCTAACATCATCACCAAGAGGTACTTCTTCAGGCAACCAGTGAATTCTTTGTTGTGTTAACCAAGCATCGTAACACCATGGATACCTGAAAGGTTTATAAACTGGATTTTCAACTAGTAATCCCATTTTTTTTGACTTTATTATTTCGGGCTTAACTTTTTCTGCTACTGACATGATAAACACTCCTCATAATTGTTTTCTTCGTTGTTAGATTTGTTACTTTTAGAATATACGTTTTTTGTAACATCAGTTGATGTTCCAGCAGTTACATCCTCTGCTCTTTGTATTGATTTAGATCTACAATAATAAAGACTTTTTAAACCTTTTTTCCAAGCTTGAAAGTGAATGGCGTGTAATTCTTTTTTGTGTATGTCTGCAGGTACAAAAACATTGATCGATTGTGCTTGAGAAATATGTGGTGTTCTGTCAGCACCAAGCTCTACGACCCACCTTTGATCAATTTCAAAAGCAGTTTTAAATGTATCTTTCTCTTCATTTGTCAAAAAATTTAAATGAGAAACTGACCCTTGATTTGTAGTAATACTAGACCAAGTTTCTTCGTTGTCTTTGCCATATTTTTCTAATATTTTTTTTAAATATTTGTTTCTGACATTAAAGGATCCAGACAATGTTTTGTGTGTGTAACTATTGCCAGATATTGGCTCAACACCTGGTGATGTTCCTCCGCAAATTATAGATATAGATGCTGTTGGTGCGATTGCCGTTTTATTAGAAAATCTTTCTTTGATTCCATATTCCGCGGCATCAGGACAGGCTCCTCTTTCTTCTGCAATGATAATTGAAGCGGAGTCTACTTTTTCTTGTATATTTTTAAAAATCTTTTTATTCCAGACTTTGCTCATGACTGAACCAAAAGGAATGCCTTTTTGTTGAAAATAAGAGTGCAAACCCATAACTCCTAGTCCAACACTTCTTTCTCTCATTGCTGAATATTTTGCATTTTCAAATTCATTGGGAGCTCTGTTAATAAAATCTGTCATAACATTATCTAAAAAACGCATAACATCTTCAACAAATTGCTTGTCATCTTTCCATTGATCGTATGTATCTAGATTTAAAGATGAAAGACAACAAACTGCTGTTCTTTCCTTACCATCATTGTCTATTCCAGTAGGCAAAGTAATTTCACTGCAGAGGTTTGAAGTTTTAACTTTTAAACCAGCAAGTTTATGATGTTGGGGGATTTGTCTGTTAACAGTATCAATAAAAATTATATAAGGTTCTCCCGTTTCTATTCTTGCTGTTAAAAGTCTAATCCAAAGGTTTCTAGCAGAAATTGTTGATTGAACTGATCCGTCATTTGGACTTCTTAATGCCCATTGGCCATCTGTTTCTACGGCCCTCATAAAGTCATCTGACACTAGAACTCCATGATGTAAATTTAAAGATCTTCTATTAACATCACCTCCAGTTGGTCTTCTCATCTCAATAAATTCCTCAATTTCAGGATGATCGATTGGCAAGTAACAAGCTGCTGAGCCCCTTCTCAATGAACCTTGACTTATAGCTAGGGTTAAAGAGTCCATAACTTTTATAAAAGGAATGATTCCAGAGGTTTTTCCAACCTTTCCAATTTTTTCTCCAATAGATCTTAAGTTGCCCCAATAACTCCCTATTCCTCCACCTCTTGCAGCCAACCAAACATTTTCCCCCCAAAGGTCCACTATCCCTTTCAGACTGTCGCTAGCTTCATTTAAAAAACATGAAATAGGTAAACCTCTTTCAGTTCCTCCATTTGATAGAACTGGCGTTGCAGGCATAAACCACAAATTACTAATATAATTATAAATTCTTTGAGCATGTAAATTATCATCTGCATATACACTTGCCACTCTTGCAAATAAATCTTGGAAAGATTCGTTCTGACCCAGATATCTATCTTTTAACGTTTCTTTACCAAACTCCGTTAAGTTTGAGTCTCTAGATCTATCAATCTTTATTGTTATGCCTTTTTCATTTTGAAATAGCTCTGTTTCACCTGAAAGAGAGAAAAGATCTGGTTTTTTTGGTCCATTTAACTTTAGTTTATTTTTTAGTTCATTATGGTTTTTTTGACCTATAGAACCCACAGCTTTTTTAATTGCCAAAGATACGTTTTTATTCATAATAATCCGGTTTATTTGTTTTAAATGCTGTAAAACAACTATATGTTGTGTTACAAATTGATTAATATACTAAATAACATTCAAATCAATAGAACATTATAAGAACATTAAAATAATTATGCAAGTGAATACTTATGTTAATAAACAATTAAATTATAACAAATAAAATTAATAAAATGCTTATAAACCCCAATGGATTCAGAGAGTATGATGCAAGATGGCTATACAATAAAGACATTGATTTAGAGGGAATCGAGGGTTTAGGCAAAGGTCTAGGAACACAAATTATCCTGAATTTGAAGAAAAAAAATCCTAGAGTAATTGTTGGTCATGATTATAGATCTTATAGTAAAGAAATTAAATCAGCTTTAAAAAAAGGACTAGTTTCGACTGGCTGCTTTGTTGAAGACATTGGATTGGCTTTGTCACCTACAGTTTATTTTGCTCAATTTAATCTAAATGCAGATGCGGTTGCTATGGTAACTGCTAGCCATAACGAAAATGGTTGGACAGGTGTTAAAATGGGTATTCAGAAAGGTTTAACACACGCGCCCGAAGAAATGAGGGAATTAAAAAAAATAACTTTAAATAAAAATTTTTTAGTTGGAAAAGGTAATGAAAAAAAAATAAATAACTTTAAAGAAATTTATATTAAAAATTTGGTATCCAAAAATAAAATTACTAAAAAGATTAGAGCAGTTGTTGCATGTGGAAATGGGACGGCTGGAGCTTTTGCGCCTGAAATCTTAAAAAGAGTCGGTTGTGAGGTTATAGAATTAGATTGTAATTTGGATTATACATTTCCAAAATATAATCCTAATCCAGAAGATCTAAAGATGTTGGCTGAAATAGCTAAAACTGTTAAAAAGCATAAAGCGGATATAGGATTTGGATTTGATGGTGATGGTGATCGTGTAGGTGTAATCGATGATACAGGAAAAGAAATATTTTCAGACAAAATTGGCTTATTAATAGCTAGAAGCTTATCAAAAAAATTTAAAAATTCAAAATTTGTTGTAGATGTAAAATCTACCGGACTATTTAATAAAGATGAAATTCTTTCAAAAAATAATTGTAAAACAATATACTGGAAAACAGGTCATTCTCATATCAAAAGGAAAGTGAATATTGAAAAAGCGTTAGCAGGCTTTGAAAAAAGTGGGCATTTTTTCTTTAACGAACCTCTAGGATATGGATATGATGATGGAATTAATTCAGCTATTCAAGTATGTCATTTATTAAATTCAGAGAGAAAAAAATTAAGTCAAATAATAAAAGAACTGCCTACGTCATTTCAAACTCCCACAATGGCGCCTTTTTGTAAAGACGATGAAAAATATAGAGTTGTAGACAACTTAATAAAAAAAATTATAGAAATTAAAAGTTCAAAGATTAAAATTGACGGTCAGACAATAACAGAAATATTGACTGTAAACGGTGTAAGATTTTCTTTCCAAGATGGATCCTGGGGTTTGATAAGAGCTTCATCAAATAAACCTTCTTTAGTTGTGGTTACAGAAAGCCCAACATCAAATCAAAGAAAAATAAAAATATTCGAATTTATAGATGATCTTTTACAAAAAACTGGAAAAATTGGTGAGTACGATCAAAAAATTTAGTTAAATACTTAAATGTCTGTATAAGAAAACTGTTCCTACAACATAAAGAAAAATACCAAACAATTTTTGTAATTTAATTTTATCTATTTTGTGAGCTGCGTTTGCTCCTAGTCTTGCCATAAAAGTAGTTATGGGTACGAATATGAATAAAGCTGGTATGTTTATAAATCCAATGCTTAATGGCAAATTTACATTCATTAATGAACCCGAAGCCAAAAAACCAATTGCTCCAAACAAAGCTATTATAAAACCAATAGCAGCTGCACTTCCAATAGCTTTATTAATCGGATATCCAAAATATCTTAAAATTGGAACATTCATTACTGCCCCTCCTATTCCCATTGGAGCTGAAATAAACCCTGAGATAAAGCCGCATATTATTTTTGAAAAAAGGCCAAATCTTTTTTTAACCCCTTTAACTTTTTCTTGAAGTAGCAATAGGTATGTACCTAAAATAAAAACAACTGTTGAAAAAAATACTAACAAAGTCTTAGTTTTCATAAAGGCGGCAAAAACAGTTCCTATCAAAACTCCAGATATTACAAATGATCCGTAATTTTTTATCACTTTGAAATCAACTGCTTTGTGTTTTTTGTGAGTTAAAACAGAAACAATTGAAGTTGGAATAATTATTACAAAGGAAGTGCCAACTGCTAAATGCATTAAATATTCTTGATCTATTCCGAACGATCCAAAAACATAAAATAATATTGGAACCGTTATTAAACCTCCTCCTATTCCAAATAAACCTGCTGCAAAACCAGCTGGAATAGCTGTTGTTGCCATAATTATAATAAAAAAAATAATTTGAGATTGGTTTAAAGTTTCCAAATTTATCTTTCTAAAGAAACTGTATCATTTTTTTTAACATGATCCATAATATGATTTACTTTTTGTAAATCAGCATCTCTGATACACAAATTTTTAGACAAATATTGTTTCCATGCTCTTGATCCTGATTGGCCATGAAATAATCCGACTGTGTGGCGCATAATGTGGTTTAATTGTACCCCTCTAGATGTTTGTTCTCTTACGTAAGGAATTAATTTTTCCATTACTTCATTTCTTGAGGGAACATCAAAATTTTTAAATATTTCTTTTTCTATTTCTGCAAGCATATAAGGAGAATGATAAATCGCTCTTCCTATCATTACTCCATCAGTTTTTTCCAGATGTTTTTTTATTTCATCAATTTTTTGTACTCCACCATTAATTATTATTTCTTCATTTTTAAATTCTTTTTTTAAATCATATACAAATCCATATTTTAAAGGAGGAATATTAAGATTTTCTTTTGGTGTTAATTTTTTAAGTATTGCCTTTCTGGCGTGAATTATAAATTTTTTTGAACCAGCCTCTTTCATAATATTTATAAAATTTTTCAAAAATTCAAAGTTTTCAACATTGTCATATCCTATTCTTGTTTTTATCGTTATTGGTAGATTTGTTGATTTAGACATTGACTCGATGCATTTAGCAACTAAAATAGGTTCTTTCATTAAGCATGCACCAAACTTATTTTTTTGAACTTTTTGACTAGGGCAACCTAAGTTTAAATTTATTTCTTCATATCCATAATCCTCCGAAATTTTACAAGCTTCTCCTAGTTCACTTGGATTAGATCCTCCAATTTGTAGAGCAACTGGATTAGGAACTTTTTTAAACGATAGTAGTTTATCTCTGTCACCTTTTAATATTGCATTCGATACAATCATTTCAGTATAAAGCTTAACATTTTTACTTATTAAACTTAAAAAATATAGTTCATGCTTATCTGTGCAGTCCATCATAGGAGCTACCGATATTGATTTTTTCATTATTGATTATTCTGTAACTTCTTTTTCTAAAGTTAGAGGTTCTTCGGTTTTTATATCAGCTTTATCTACTTGCTTTGTCTCAGTAGGAGCTTGTTTTGTTTCGGTTTTGATTTCGGGAATTCGTCTTGTCCTTTTCGACGGTAAAATTGCTACGCCACTTTTTGATATCTGGCCTTTATATAAATTTTCAAAATCATCATTCTCTTCTTCTTCAACATCCTCTTGTTCTAAACTTTCGTCAGGCTCTTTTCTAAGTCTTAAAATTGCACTTTTTTCTAAATCGTCTGTATTGACTTTTCCATCACCAATCTCTCTTAATGAAATTATAGTTTTCTTATCGTTATCCTCTGGTACTAACATTTCTGCACCAGAATTAAGCTGTGCAGTTCTTTCTTTAGCTAGTAAAACCAAATCATATTGATTGTCTACTTTAGTTAAGCAGTCTTCTACAGTAATTCTCGCCATATTGGTGATTGTTTATTCAATTAGATCAAATAAATCAAGCTTATTTTAGAGTTTTACTGGCTCAAAGGTTTTTTTAAATACTAATAATAAACTTAAAGAAACAAGGATATATACACCGCTTATTATAGCTATGTTTTCAATTGTAAAACCATAATCAATTAATATCCCAAATAATGCAGTTCCAAAAGCTGTAGAAAACACCATTAAAGCTGTTGTTAAAGCTTTTATGCTACCAATATATTTAACCCCGTAAATTTCTGCCCAGGTAGATGAACCAAGAACATTTGCTAAGCCATTTGAGACTCCAATAAAACCTAAAAAAATGTAAGCTATAATTTCGCTATCACCCTTAAATAATATAATCATTGAAAGTAATAACGGAATATTAATTATTGAAATTAATTTTCTACTTGTAAATCTATCTACTAAAATTCCAGCCAAAAAAAGTGTGATTATAGATGTGACTGAGTAGACCATAAATGCTTTTGGGATTGCATAGATGCTCCAATTTTTAGCCTCTGATATAAAAGATTGATAAACAAAAATTCCAGTAATTATCCAAGGACCTGCTAACATGTTTAAAGAAAGAATATAAAATCTATAATCTTTGAGAACCTCTCTCCTTCTCCAGCTTTTTATTTTAATTTTTTTTAAATTAATATTTTCTTCTTCTCTAGAGTCTAAATTAACATTTTTAATAGTTTTAAAAATAACTATTGGCAATAGAACTATAATCAAAACAGCGATCCCTTGCCAAACATTTCGCCAAGAATAGAAAGCAAAAAGATAAGTTATAAAAACTGGTAAAATAAATTCTGCCGTTGAAAGACCAAACCAAATAGTGCTTAAAGCCTTTCCTCTTGTTTTGTCAAAAAATCTGGAAATACCTGTGGTTGATGTATGGCTCATTAAACCTTGTCCAGAAAACCTCATTAAAAATATTCCTAACGCTAAAAAATAAATACTATTTATGAGTGAAAATAATAACGACGATATAGATAAAAGTATTATTACAAAAAAAGAATAATTAAGTAATTTATAATCATCAATCTTTTTACCAACCCATATTAATAATAAGCTTGAGCAGATTGTAGCTGTGGCGTAAATACTACCAAATTGTCCATGAGAAATTCCAAGTTCATTTCTTATAGGTGCGTTAAACAAACCCAAAAAAAAGCTCTGTCCAAAACTTGAAAAAAATGTAAATATAAAACCAAATAAAATTACTTTTTTATTTAGAGAGAGGTTAATCATTTATGAGTTGTAAAGTTTCATTTATAGGTTTAGGTGTAATGGG
>MDTB01011590.1_pt1 | contig 12973 bp, 7 predicted proteins | sample 811161 | NCBI WGS metagenome assembly MDTB01 (sample SAMN05326650, study PRJNA326480) | marine metagenome | isolation source: seawater | place: Mediterranean Sea | collected 2009 | reverse complement strand
TCATTTAACCAAGAGCATGACGAGGGAATAACAAGGATGTTATTAGAGTCTCATGTTAATTTTAGTATCGCAAATATTGGAAATCAAGATTTAGATAAATATGAAGTAATAATAATTCCTGGTGTTCCATGTATTAATAAACAAGAAGCTATTAGACTAAATCAGTATACAAAAAATGGTGGAAAATTATTAATTATCGGTGAAGGCATCTTGGATTCAACAAAAAAACATTTAGTTTTAGATATCGGAGCATCATTTATAGGACAAAGTGATTTTGATAGAGACTATCTTGTAATTGGTGATGAAATTAATAAAGGCTTAGTGACAAGTCCTTTTTTATTTTATAAGCCTGCATTAAAAATTAATCCAAATTTAAATACAAAAGTATTAGCATCTATCAGAGAACCTTATTTTAGTAGAACGTATGGTTCCTTTACATCCCATCAGAACACACCATATAAATTAGTAGATGCAGGTCATCCAGGAATCATACAGTATGAAAATATCATCTTTATTGCGCATAAGTTAGACCAAATGTATTATAAACATGGTGCTTATTTGCATAGAGATTTATTCAAAAATTGTTTAGATAAATTAGGATATAATCCAATGATTAAGGTTAATCTTCCTTCAGTAGGTAGAGTTAGTTTATTACACCAAGAAAATAAAAATAGGTACGTTGCTCACTTACTTTATGCATCTCCTATTACACGAGGTGAATGTGAGGTAATTGAAGACCTCCCATATCTTTATGATACTAAAGTTACAGTAAATTTACCCAAAGAGATTAAGCGAGCAATTCTTATTCCTGAGATGAAAGAGCTAGAAATTAATAAATCAAAAAATAGATTAATTGTAACTATCCCAGAATTTAGTTGTCATTCTGCAATATCATTTGAATATGAGTAAATAAGATATGAATAATTATACTATAGGAATAGATTATGGTACTAATTCAGTTCGTTCAATTATAGTTGATTGTTCAAATGGAAAAATTGTCGGTTCAAATGTATTTAATTATTCCTACGGAGAAAGTGGAGTAATTTTTAATGATGATCCTAACATTGCTAGACAACACCCGAGTGATTATATCACTGGATTAAAAAAAACTATTTGTGGCGCTTTAGAAGAATCAAAAATCGATGTGAATTCTATCAAAGGTATCGGAATTGATGCCACTGCTAGTACTCCAATTCCGTTAGATAATGAGGGAAAACCTCTAGCTTTTAATCCACTTTTTAGTGAGAATTTATCAGCATTAGCATGGTTATGGAAAGATCATACATCAATTAATGAGGCAGACGAAATAACAGAGCTAGCAAGGAATTTACGACCACAATATTTAGCTGCTTGTGGTGGGAAATATTCATCAGAATGGTATTGGTCAAAAGTTCTGCATTGTTTAAGAAATGAAAGAGATGTTTTCGATGCTGCAGATAGTTGGATGGAATTGCAGGATTGGATTCCGTTTTTACTCACCGGAAACCGTACTTCTGGGTTATGTGCAGCAGGGCATAAAGGTTTATATAGTCCTCAGTGGGGTGGTTATCCGGATGATGAATTTTTAGAAAAACTTGATAAACAACTAATTCGAGTACGTTCAAAATTACCAGGTATTGCAAAAAATATAGGTGAATGTGCTGGTAGGTTAAATGCTCATTGGGCAAGCGAATTAAATTTACCGGAAGATATCCCTGTTGCAGTTGGAACAATTGATGCGCATGCAGGCGCTGTTGGTTCAGGAATATCTCCAGGTGTAATGGTAAAAATTCTTGGAACTTCGACTTGCGATATTGCCATTACTCCTTTAGTAGATAATTTACCAGAAATTCCAGAAATTCCAGAAATTCCAGGAATTTGCGGAATTGCTCACGAATCAGTTCTACCAGGTCATTATGGTTTAGAAGCAGGGCAATCTGCTGTTGGTGATATATTTAATTGGTACGTTAAAAAAATTCAACCAGGTGAAAAATTAGATTTAGAAAAATTAAATGTATTAGCAGAAGAGGTCAAGCCTGGCTCTTCTGGATTATTAGCATTGGACTGGAATAACGGAAATCGTTCAGTCCTAACCGATCCACTTTTAACAGGATTATTAATTGGCACAACTCTACGCACTAAACCGGAAGAAATTTTTAAAGCGTTAATTGAAGCAACTGCATTCGGTGCAAAAATTATTATTGAACGATATAAGGAGTATGGAATATCAATTGAACGTGTTATTAATTGTGGTGGTATTGCTGTTAAAAGCCCATTAACCATGCAAGTATATGCAGATATTTTGGGCTGCATAATGGAAGTTTCAAATAATGAACAGAGTTGTGCATTAGGCGCAGCAATGGCGGGTTCGGTTGTAGGTGGCGTACACAAGGATTTTGAAATTGCAAGGCTTAAGATGACAGGAGTAAATGAAAAGGTGTATAAGCCTGTTAAAGAAAATCAAATGATTTACGATCAACTATTTAAATTGTATAAACAGATACATGATGGATTTGGCTTAGAAAAAAATAATAAAAATATGTATAATGTGATGAAAGACTTACTTAAAATTAAAGACTATGTTCATAATGGAGATCAGATATGAGAACACTAATATTATGTCTTAGTTTATTTGTTTCAAGTAATTTTACATATGCACAAAAACACATTCCATGGAATTTAGATGGCGCTGAAGAGCGAATTGAAAAATTCCGTAAAGGAAAGGTAGATTTAAAAGTATATTTACCTAATGGCTCATTGCTTCCAGCCGGATCTTTAGTTGATATTGAACTTCAAAAACATGAATTTAATTTTGGTATTTCATTAACACAAATGCATGCAATATATGACGAACCTTTTAGAGATAAAATGTTAGATTATGTAGATGACTTATTTAATTACAATACGGTTGGATTTTATTGGAGTGCAAATGAACGTGAAAGAGGAAAGTGGAATTTAAGAGAGCATTACCAATTTGGTCTTGATTGGGCAAAAAAGAATGAAAAAATTATCAGAGGCCACCCGATTGTTTGGCATAATTCAGCACCAAATTGGATTAAAAGTGAAACTAGAGATGTAGAATTAATTCATGATGATATTATGATTCACGTTGAACGCCTATTAACTAATTATCCTGAAATTCATGAATGGGATCTTTATAATGAAGCGCCGTCTGTTACCGAAATTCGAGATTATATTGGCATAAATAATGGTGTAGCAAGATGGGTAGATTCAAGAGGCGGACAAGGTCCTATTATACAACTGCTCTCAGATAAGCTCCAAGAAATTCGTCCTGAAGCGAAAGGTCTTATTAATCACTTTCAACATGAACATAAAAGCTATCATGATCTGATCGAATATTGTTTAAAACATGAAATACCTATTAAGAGTATTGGTATTCAGGCTCATATGCAGGAAGAGTCATCCGTTTGGAGTGAAAATCAAATGTGGGATTTGATGGAGGATTATAGCCAGTATAATATACCAATTGATTTTACTGAAATAACTATTTGTAGCTGCGAAAGAGTTGAGGGTTGGAAGGAAATGAGAGATTGGCAAGAATCAATAAAAAATGCGCGAATAGATGGAAATCCAAAACCTAAAAGAAAAACATCATCGGAATACGATAAATATCAAGCAGACTATGCGCATGATTTTTATACATTAGCATTTAGTCATCCTTCAATTAAAACAATTGTTCTTTGGGCTCTATCTGATAAAGGAAGTTGGAGAGAATTTCCAGCTGGAATATTTGATGAAAAAGGGAAACCTAAACCAATGTATTATACTCTAAGTGAGTTAATTAAAAATAAATGGCATACTCATGCGAAAGGTAAATTACCACGTGATGGAATTATTCCAGTAAAAGGATTTTTTGGTGATTACTCTTTAAAGGTTAGGTATAATGAAAAAATGTATGAAACGACATTCACATTAGATAGAGATAAAAACGAACTACTAGAAATATGGTTATAATAAAAAAATATATTTTAATATTTTTATTTTGTCTCGTATCCATTTCCTCTTGTGCATTTAATAAACCAAATATTATTTTTATTTTATTAGATGATTTAGGGAAAGAGTGGATAGGCTGTTATGGTGCAGAAAATATACAAACACCAAATATTGATCAATTAGCATCATCTGGAACAAAATTTTCAAATGTCTATTCAATGCCCCAATGCACACCAAGTAGAGTTTGTTTTTTAACAGGTCAGTATCCATTTCGCAATGGTTGGGTAAATCATTGGGATGTCCCAAGATGGGGTTTGGGTTATTTTGATTGGAATATGAATCCTTCTATAGGAAGGGTTATGAAATCTGCCGGATATAAAACAGCTATTGCAGGAAAATGGCAAATTAATGATTTTCGTATTCAACCATATGCTCTTATAAAACATGGATTTGATGAATATTGTATGTGGACTGGAGGAGAAACAGATCCATTATCTGAACACCATACAATTATCAGCGACGAAAGGTACTGGAATCCGTATATTCACACTAAAACTGGGAGTAAGACTTATTCAGGAAAATTTGGTCCAGATATTTATAATCAATTTATTTTAGATTTTATTTCTGATAATAAAAATAATCCTTTTTTTATATATTATCCTATGACTCTTCCTCACGGTCCATTAGTACATACCCCTCTAGATATGAAAGCTAAAACAAAATTAGAAAAACATAAAGCGATGGTTCATTATATTGATTTTTTAATTGGTAAGTTAGTTCATCATTTAGATGAAAATCGACTCACCGAAAGAACACTTATTGTTTTTACTTCAGATAACGGAACCGCTGGAAATATTTCTAATAATCGAAATGGCGTTCAAATTAAGGGAGGAAAAATGAAGACAACGGAAAATGGAATTAATATGCCATTTATTGTAAGTTGGCCCGGTCATATTCCCGATAATGAAAACAGTGAGGCATTGATTGATTTCTCAGATTTATTACCCACATTTGCTGAGCTAGCGGATGCAGAGTTAGAAGAAGGATATACATACGACGGTATTTCTGTTGTTAGCTCTTTGTTAAACCCAAAAAAAAATACTTCAAGAAATTGGATACTTGCAATGGGATCTCATCCTGCAAGGGGAACGGTTAGTGGTATTGAAAATACCCATATTTTTAGAGATAGAGTTCTTCGAGGAAAGCAATATAAGTTATTTGTAAATTCTGATGGAAAACCTCAAAAATTAGTGAATCTTTCAGATGATATTTTTGAAAATGATAATTTATTAGAAGATTTTTTAGATGGTAATATGCTAGAAATTTTTAATGATGCACTTTCGAATATGCCAAAACAAGATAATGATCCGATATATGAACGTATTAAAAATTATCCAGTTTACAGAGAGGGAGAAATCCCGAGTCAGGATCATAAAAAATAAGTTAAATTATGAAGATTATATTAATTAAATTTTTAATTCTTTTTATTTTAGGTAATTCATGGTCTGAAGATGAAAAGAATTTAAGTATAAGTAAAAACCCTAACATAATTATTATTTTTACGGATGACCAAGGGTATCAGGATCTAGGATGTTATGGTTCAGAAAACATCAAGACACCAAATATTGATCGTTTGGCTAGATCAGGGATGAAGTTCACAGACTTTTATGTCGTATCACCGGTTTGCACACCATCAAGAGCTGGTTTATTAACGGGTAAATATCCTAAAAGATTGGGTTTAGCTAAAGGTGTATTGTTTCCAAATTCAAAAGATAAGGGACTCGCTCCAATGGAAAATACCATCCCAAAATTTTTAAAAAATAAAGGGTATAAAACTGCTTGTATCGGAAAATGGCATCTAGGGCATCGACAAAAATATCTACCAACATTAAACGGATTCGATTATTATTTTGGTGTACCATACAGCAACGACATGTGGATTGCTCCAGAATTAAAATTAGATCAAAATATCTTGCTAAGAGAAAATATAAAAGAAGATGATTTAAAAATAATGCGAGAAGTCGGAGGATTAAATTCCTGGGCTGAAGCAAGGATATATAACAATCGCGTTCCGTTAATGAAGAACGAGTTAGTAGTTGAGTTTCCAGCTAACCAAGCAACATTAACGAAACGATATACCGAGGAATCTATAAAATTTATAAGAAAAAATAATAATGATCCATTTTTAATATATTTGACTCCAGCTATGCCCCATATTCCATTATTTGCCTCTGAAAAATTTTTAGGTAAAAGTGAAGCTGGTTTATATGGAGATACAATTGAAGAAATAGATTGGGCTATAGGTGAAATAATAACTGCATTAGAAAAACAGAATTTAATAAAAAATACATTAATTATTTTTACTTCTGATAATGGACCTGCATTAAGATTTAATGAGCATGGTGGACACGCATTTCCATTAAGAAGTGGTAAGGCAACAGTTTTTGAAGGAGGTATGAGGGTCCCATGCATCATGCATTACCCATATATGATACCTTCAAATTCTATATGTAATAATGTAATAACAACTCTAGATATATTTCCTTCGATTATCGATTTATTCAGCGATGAAGCGGACAATTCAATAGATGGAAGGAGTTTTATTCCATTATTTAAGGATTTAGAATTAATAGATGATGTTCCATTTATTTATTACTCCACTCAGGGTAAGGCTACTGCAATTAGATTAGGTTCTTGGAAATTAATTTTTTCTATTCCTGTCGGAGATTATGCAGAATCGAATGAGGTAAATAAGTATAAAGGAAAAAGTTTCTCCCCTGAATTATATAATCTGAGTAGTGATATTAGTGAACAAAATAATTTGTATGGCTTATATCCGAAAGTAGCTGAAGAGTTATTCAAAAAAGCTATCCAAAAGATAAATGAAATTGAAAGATAATATATTCAATTTAAAGAGTTATATGAAGCCAATCTAATTGAGCTCCTGATTGTTCGATTGCATATATTCTTAAATCATTAGATTCGCCTGCCTCAAAATCTACCAATATCTCAATTGTATCCCAGCTACCCAATCCACCTGTTGAGGGGAATAGCTGTTGGGATACTAAGCCAGTTTGAATTGGTTCTAATAGAGGATCAGTATTTGGTTTCCTGCTTACAACCCTAAGGATTTTATCCTCATCAGACGCGTAATGTATTTTAATTTTATAGGTTCCAGTTTTTGGAACATAAATACTATTAATTTGTGCAAAAACAGTGAATCCTGTTTGATTTGATGGATAGTCAGCATAACCACTTCCACTGTAACCCGGATTATTAGAGTTGTATTGAACGCCTCCTCCTGTATTTCCATCTTCAAATTCATACCTTCCAATTAATGCCTCTACAGGATCTAAATCAAAGTATCTATCTTGCATATTATTGGGTTGAGTTGTTTGCCAGTGAACCCATTCCCATGGACCCATTCCTTTTGCCGTATCAACATTTGAGTACATGTTCCAGTGAGCCCAGGAAAAACCTCTTTTTTCTGCCTGCATTCTGATCCAGCTCAACCATTTTTTTCTATCGGTATGATGATTATCCGCCTCATTATCAACTCCAAATTCTCCCAGATAAATAGGGAGTGGTTGCGTATTATTTCTTAGAGCCCAATCATTATTAGCGGTAACTACTGCATCAAAATGAGTCTCAACAGTTCCAAACTCTGTATCCGTTCCCCAATTTAGTCCAGGGGTGAATTGAGATGTATCTCCCTGCTTCGTGAAAGCAAATGGATCATAGTAATGAAATGTACCAATTAGATAATTATCATCCACGGGTATGTTATTGTTGTCGAATTCGTCTATAAGGGCTTGACGAGTTGAAAAACCATCTCCGCAAATAATAACTATTCGTTGTTCATTTCCAGCGATACTTCGTACTGCTGCTAAACCTGTTGCTATGATCTCTTGTGCATTATGAGTTACAGTGGAATTGTCTCGTGGTTCATTAACTATTTCAAAAAAAACATTATCTAAACTATCATTAGCAAATTCGGTAGCTACTTGTAGCCAGATATTAGATAATTTTTCTAACTCAACTGATTGATCAAATGGTCCACCTTCAGAGTCGTTAGCCATCCAGTTATGAACGGGATCAACAATAGCAATTAATCCCATTTGATTACACCAATCGACCATATCCCTAAGATTATTTATATCTGTTTCTGGTATTGTATAGGGTGATGTTGATAAAGCCCTCTCATCCATTTTATAACCAATTCGACAATGACTAAAGTGATGTTGATGTAAGAGTTCATAATCTTGTAATTTACCATGACCATTTATAGCTTTTGCAGCCATAAAATTATTTCCTCTTGCTAACCTTCGATTCTTTTCATGCGCAACAGCTCGCATTGCTCCGCCTCCGCCTCCGCTAAGAGGATAGGTTAATTCCACGTTATCTATCCAAACGTCGTTCACATCATCGCCAACACCAATATGTATTCGTGCTTCGGGATCCGTGGGTGAAGACATATTAAAGGTATAACTATATGAACTCATAGAAGTACCTATGTTAATATTACTTTGTTCCCAATATTTAGTACCACCGCCTGAATTAATTCCAATGAAAGCGTGAATCGTTCTCGGTGCTTCTGCGCGTGCTTCAAAACTGAGAGTATAATTAGTTCCATTTACAATATTTAGATCAAATTGTCTTAAAAATGCATGATAATGACGATCACCGGGAGAATTTATATCAAAAAACATTTCTTCATTTTGAACTACGCTTGTTCCAGATGCTGTACTAGATGCGCTATACGCTGCAACCCAGTTAGTTGAGCCATTTTCAAATGTACCATTTTTTATAATATTTGTTGTTACAGCAGGTGTTGGCGGAACATTTGTAACCGAATTTTCTACAAGTTGAAAAAATTGATTATTATCATTCATTGGACTCCACCATTGATTATTTGGTGGAGTTGCCTGAATCGTATTTGTACTGTCAAATCCAGATAGTAGATTAGTTGAGGATAAAACTTTGTAGGTTTGGTGAACACTACTTGTCCATGAAAAACGAACTTCGTTGTTAGAATTAGAAAATAAAACAGATGATTCTATACTGTAGACAACAGTAGAACACATGATCAATAATATGATTAAGCATTTTTGTTTCATTCTTATTTCTCTCATTGATTGAATATAATTCCAAGAAAGCTAGCGTATTTTATATCATAAATGTTTCATATTATCTATATTAATCCGTTAAAAAGGTAACTGTAAATTATGGCCGTGTTATTTAAATATAATATAAACATCATACTTATATTTTTTTTAATGAGTAATTTTGCCTTTTCGCTAACATCCTCATTAACAAATGGATCAATGAATCTAAGTTGGAATAGTGAAGAAGGTAATACATATCGCTTAATAAATTCTACAAATCTTATAGATGATTTATTCAGCACTACTATTGCAAACGATGTAAATGCAACACCACCTACAAATCAATTAAGTGTAATGATGAATAATGATGTAGGCTTTTATAAAATCGAACCCCAATTAATATTAGAGAATGATTTTGATATTATTCAGACTTGGTCTCAAGAAACAAACTATGCAAGACCTGTTAAGGTTGCTATTCCGAACGGATCCGGACCATTTCCTGTTGTTATTCATTTACATGGTAATGGCGGTTCAGGAAATGTAGGCGCGATTGGGTATTTAGATGATGTGATCCGTGTAGCTCCGGATGGATATAGAAATTCTTGGAATATCGGTAGAGAGCAAAGTAAGGCTCCAGATGTTGATTTTATTCGGAAGATTATAGAGCATCTAAAATTACATAGTAATGTGGATGGTAGTCGGATTACAGTAATAGGTTCTTCTAATGGCGGTGCACTTGTTAATTTACTCATGATTGAATTAGAGGATAACACCTTTCAACAAGGCATAGGATTAGTAAGTAATATGATAACAAATATGTTTGATGGAACAAATTTTAGATATGATTCTAATTCAGAAATGATGCAGTATGATGAAGTGATAATGCCTGTAACAGGAAGGCGTATGTTAACAATTTGTGGTGAATTAGATCCAGTCGTTCCTTACGAAGGAGGAACAGGTGTTTTACAAAATCAATTTTATGCTGCACAAGAAAGTGTTTTTATATGGGCAAGATACATGGGCTATGATGGGGAACAAATTCTAGATAACGAAGGCGTTCCATACATTAACTATAATGATTTAGTAGAATATAGTTATTTAAACGGGGATATAATGCATTATAAGCATCTTGGGAAAGAACATAATGCCGGAGGGGGAATACATGTCCGAGATGTCATACGTGATTGGATAGGATATTGATTTTAAAAAAAAGATTATGAAAAGAATTACTTTAATATTATTTGCATTCGTATTTTTTAGTTTCGGGGAGAAGGTTGAAAATATTCTTTTTATATCTGTTGATGACTTAAAACCATCCATCGGATGTTTTGAAGATGAAATAGCTATAACACCTTTTATGGATGAGTTATCTGAATCCGGAACAGCTTTTCTTAATGCACACTGTCAACAAGCTATCTGTGGTCCAAGTCGCGCGAGTGTAATGACAGGGATGAGACCAGATAATACACAGGTATTAGATCTTAAAACTAAAATGAGGGATAAAAATCCAGATATCTTAACTATTCCACAATATTTTCGTAATTTAGGATATGAAACTGTTGGGATGGGAAAAATTTTTGATCCGCGTTGTGTCGATAATAAAAATGATCAACCATCCTGGTCACAGCCTTACACTCGCTTCCATGAACTCCCAGCCATTAAAGGTTTAAAAGGAACAGTTATAGGTCATTTTCAATCCGATAAAGCACATGATTTATTAGAAGAGGCAAAAAATAAAGGTTTAACAAAATATGCGGACCAAAAAAAATATCTCCATGAACGAGGTGGTAATCAAGTTGTTGAAGCAGCCGATGTTCCTGATGCCGCTTATGAAGATGGTACCTTGAATGAATATGCAAAAGAAACGCTAAAGAAATTAAAAAATTCTAATAAACCATTTTTTCTAGCAGTTGGATATAAGAGACCGCATCTACCATTTACAGCACCAAAGAAGTACTGGGATATGTATAACAGAGATGACTTCAAAATCCATCCATATCAAAAAAAAGCAAGAAATGCTGCTGAGATTGCGTATACAAAAGTCGGTGAATTAAAAAGTTACAATGGTGTCCCAGATTATGAGAGTCATTCAAAGGATGCATCAAAACACATACCCAAGGATCTTCAATTAGAATTAATTCATGGTTACTACGCGTGCGTATCGTATATTGATCAGTTAATCGGAGATTTGGTTAATGAGTTAAAAAAATTAAATCTTGATAGAAATACAACCATAGTAATTTGGGGAGACCACGGCTGGCATTTAGGTGATCATGGACTTTGGTGTAAGCATACTAATTTTGAACAAGCTACTCGATCACCATTAATTTTTATATCACCAAATATTAAGGGAGGTAACAAAACTTTTTCTCCAGTCGAGTTTATAGATATTTTTCCAACCTTATGTGATTTAACTGAACAAAAAATACCAAATCAATTAGATGGAATGAGCCTAAAACCACTTATGCTAAATCCAAATCTTATGATTAAATCATCCGCATTAAGCCAATGGCCTAGCGGAAATAGAATGGGGTATGCGATACGAAACAAGCGCTATAGATATGTGGAGTGGGTAACGGGAGATACTCGACAATCTTATGATAAAATAACCGTTATATCTCGTCAGCTTTTTGATTATAAAAAAGATCCTTTGGAAACCATTAACTTGGCAGATGAAAGCCAATACGAAGAAATAGCTAGTTATCTTCAAAAAGAATTAAAAACATATTTTAAGAATTAGCCTAAAACTCAATATTTAATCCACCGAAGAATGAGATTCCAAGTGTATTGTATCCTCTAACAATAGTATATTCTTCGTCCAACAAATTTTTAATATTCATGGTTAAATAACAATTTTCGTTAATTTTATTTCGCGCATTTAGATCTATGATTTTATAGGGCTTAAAGTTTCCAGAGGAATCCTCACGACTACCTATATATTTAATTGAAGAGTTAACCATTAATTTATCCGTTACATCCCACTTAATAGAGGAATTAAATTTGTGAGTTGGTCTCCTAATTTCAAATGAACTATCTAGGCTATCGTTATCTAGATAACTATATGATGATCTAAATGTAATTTTATCATTTAAATACAATGTTCCGCCTAACTCTAAACCGTTACTTTCTGCCTCATCCACATTATAGTAATTGTCATCAGAACTATTTAGGTAGGATCCATCTAGTTCATATTCTTCATAATCAGTATCATTATTTAAATCTAAATATGATATAAAATTATCATATTTTTGACTAAATATTGAGAAATCTATATACAAATTAAGTTGATTAATTGGTTGATCAAAACCAATTTCCCATCCTTTACTTTCCTCTGGATTTAAATTCGAATTTTGAGCTAAATAATAAGATATTGGAGCTTTGAAGCCCGTTCCATATCTTGCTCTTAATTTTGTTTTAGTCGAATCAATTGTATAAGCTAATGAACCTTGGTATGTAATAAATTCATCAAATTTACTATGGTTATCCTGACGAACAGAAGAATTAAGAATCAGATTAGAATTCCATTTATATTGCCATGAACCAAATAATCCGGTGTTTTTTAATTTACCCGTATTTAATCCCATTCCCTCATCATAGGTATATTCATCATATGAAGAATCAACTCCTGTAAAAAATTTTGATTTATTATTAAAATCATAAACTACGTTAAAATCATATGATTTTGTCTCAGATTCATAATCATATCCATATATTATTCCGTAATCTACTTCTTGATATCTATTAAGCTCAAAATAAGACGCACCAAGATTATAAATTATTTTTTCATTTTTACTTTTTGTAGTGATTTCGAAGCGATTAACTAACTGATCTTTTTCAGAATTACTACTAGATGGATCATATTCGTTCTCAGCAATTATTTTTCTCAGTGATAGCGACCAATCGGTTAAATCATTTACTTTACTACCAAATTTTGT
>MDTB01224676.1_pt1 | contig 12974 bp, 8 predicted proteins | sample 811161 | NCBI WGS metagenome assembly MDTB01 (sample SAMN05326650, study PRJNA326480) | marine metagenome | isolation source: seawater | place: Mediterranean Sea | collected 2009 | reverse complement strand
CTTAATAATCTTAGCATGTCACTGTTAATATTAGGGGTTTCAGCAATGATACCTGTTCCAGACTCTAATAATGTTTCTAAAGCAGAACTATTTACAATAAAAGGATTATCTAACAAAGGTCCATCAAACACAATAGTTTGACTAGCATCTTCATTTAAATATAAAGCAACATTATATCCATCACTTTTAGCAAAAGTGGGTTTACCTGTAAGTATTGCATTTGCAACTGCGTATTTAAAATCTTGATTTACATCGTAATAATTATCATCAGTAATTATTAATTGTGACCCAAGGTTTGATAAAAAATCTAAAGACTTTTGAGGAGCCTCCATTAACCTTAATAATTGTTGATTTTCTACAAAGCACGTAGGATCTTGACATGTGTTGTTTTGTATAATAGTTTTTAATTTAGCATACATTTCACCTGTACTCTCATAAGCTTTGTCTAGTATTTTAAAATTATAATTAGGTTGACTAGCTACATATAGTTTGTTATAACCTAAAGCATTGCTTTTATTAAGCTGCTTGATAAATAAATTAATTTTTATATTCTTGTCTTCCATATTTTTTTATTTACCTCCTCCTAAATTACCTAAAAAAGAAGCCGCCGCTCCAATTCCACCAGTTAATGCTGAAGTTGCGTCTGCGCTGGCTTGAGCAGCCGCACCACGTAAAGCGCCAATTTGATTAGACAATCTATTAAGTTGTTGCATGTCTCTTGCTTCTTGTTGTTGAAAAGTAAATTGATCTCCAGCAACATCTGCTTGTTGTTGTCTTTTAGCTTCAGACATTTGTTGTTGCATTAGTGTAGCTTCACCTTGAGCTCTTTGTTTTTCATTAGCTGCTTCTTGTGATTCAATATTAGCAGCAATACCTTTTTTAGCTTGCAACGCAGCTTGTGCTAATGCAGTTGCTCCTCCAGCACTTCCACCTGTAGCTCTAATTGTATCTAATGTATTAGCTAATGCAATATCAGTTTGCTCCATTTGTATTTCTGTTGCCTTTGTAGCTACAGATAAATTAGCAAAAGGATTAGATAGCATTGTACTTAAATCAGTTATATTTGCATAAGGATCAATTATTTCTTGTCTATTAGCTTCTAACTCATTTAATTTAGATTCTAACGCTCTCGCTTTATTTTCTCTACGTCTAGCTTCTCTTCTAGCCTTACTAGCACCGAAAATACCACCTATGACACTAACTGCGCCACCTATAATTGCACCTGCTGCCATATTTTTAAATTTTTATTAATATCCATTGTTTGAATCAAATTTTGATCCTACAGAAAATAAAGTTTTTAAACCACCTTTGTTTGTTACTTCATCTGTAGAATAAGTTGCTGTTGTATAATATCCTTTTATTCCACTTATTTGATTACCAAAAATTATTTCTCTATCCATTGTATTGCTATTGTTAATAACATTAGCTACATATCTATTTTCTTTTCTAGTAAATCCAGCGTTGTATCTTTCTAATGGTGGATTATCAGTTCCAAAAACAGCTGTATAACCAGCTCCATAAACTCCACCAGCTACAGCGTTTACTACCGCTCCAGTTGCTGGATCAAATACATATTCACCTTCATAATAACTTGGAATACTATTTACTTGATCAAAAGAAAAATTAAATTGTACAAAACCTCCACTTGAGTTTTTATCTTCTCCAGTTTCATCTGATACTAAAGATGTTAATTCCCAACCATTACTTCCTTCATACTCTGTTGTGCTAAAAGTTTTAGATCTTGTAGGTTCAGGATTAAATACAACTGTTATAGTGCTTGGGTATTCTACTTCATAAAATTGACCTCTTGGAACACTAGTGCTATAATGTTTATATAAACTTGATTGAGTTGTAGAATAAAAATTATTTCTTAAACTAAAAACTTGATCAGGTCTATAATCAAATAAGCTAGTCCAACCTTGTACGCCTTCATCAAAACTTAAAGTATTAAACTGAGTTTTGCTTGATTTTATTTCAGCTTGTTGTTGTAGTGATAAAACATATTGTTGATTATAAATATCCCAACCTCCAACAGCTTTACCTACAATATTATTTACGTCTAGTTGATTAAGTTTATCTCTAAAAAAGTCTCTCATACCTAATTGAGATATTTCTACTATACCTCCACCTCTTAATGATAATACTACATTATTGTTTTTATCGGTAAAATATTTATTAGTACCATAAATAGCAAAACTTTCTGGGTTTTTACTTATACCGTATTTACCCGGTATTGGTTGAATAACCCCAATAACAAGATTACTTGCTGTAACATTTGGATTACCCTCGGCGGTAAAAATTGCATCTTTATCTATTAATGCTCTACTTACTTTAAGTTCTTGAAATATATTTAAATTAGTATCTTCTGCATATAATTTTTGAATGCTTCCATTTGCAGGATCTGTGGCTCTTTCAATATCATCAGCTGTGCTAAATACATTTGTATTGTTTATACCTGTTCTAGAATTAAATATACCTGAATATATTAAAGCATTAAATCTTATATAACCAGCGGGTTCTTCTTCTACTAAATAAGCTTTAGCGCCGTAATCAGTAGAGGTATTATTAAAACCACCTGTAATTCTTGCTTCTTCTATCGCCCAGTCTTGATCTGTAAATGTTGCAGTTGTTGCAGGATAACCACCTGGTAATGTACTAGGAACACCAAATGAACCGTTCCAAATTAAATCAGAACCAGCGTTATCTATCTTCTTTAATACAAAAGAGTTAAAAAACTTAACTTCTACTACCGCACCCATAATTATTATTGCATATTTATTATATTATTTCCATTGTGTAAGTTGTTGTATCTACTAGATCTGGTGATATAAACCACGCAGGACATGGAAGGACACTTCCAATACCACCACAAGAGTCTCCATTTTGATCTTCACAGCTGTCATCAATTTGATCTACACACCCACTATTTTTAGCATAATTTCTTAAAGTACCAAAATCTTCTCCTGGATTATTAGTAAAGAAAAAATTAGTATCACAATTTAGAACTATTCCAGTTGCGGCATTTGTTCTATCTAATGTAATAGTATTACTACTATTAGTAAGTTGATCAAAATTTCCTTTATATAAATAATAACCATTATCTGCTGCATTAGTAGCAGTATCTACTAATATTTGAACAAAAGGTATACCACCAGCACCTGAACTATCTGCTGCGTTTTCACATACTCTAGCTATTACTCGCACTCCTTCTGTATTAGATAATGCATCTACCTCATTAAGTAATAATTCATAATTTACAGCTGTAGATTCTGCAGCGTCTGTATATTCTACAGTTATATCATAATTAGCTACAATTTGATTTGTACCATTAAAACTAATTTGATGAACTAATTCATTTGTAGCAGGATCTACAAAAGTATTTTCAATAAATATCCCAGCAAATCCAGCTGGATTAACGGTTGTTACAGTACCGTTTATATCGTAAGATACTGCTGTAATAGCAGCTGTTAAGTCATCAGTTCTTAAATCAGTATTATTTGCACCATTTACACCTCTTGTTTCAAATAAAACACTAGTGTCTAATCTATTTGTTGCAACAGGGTTTGTACCAGCTGTAACTATTGGTGCAATATTTCCAGGACCTACTAAAGAAACTGGAACTATCACGTTAGTTGTTTCTCCATCAAAAACTGTTGTTATAGCAATACTAAAAGTAAATAATCTATCAGCAGTGACAAATCCATAAAATACAGCATTATAATAGTCAGCTGTTGTTTCGATATTAAATGTTATTTGAGGATCACCTAATACTCCAGTTTGAACTAAATTAAAATAATTATTTACTGGATTACCTGGTGTATTTCCGTCTACTACAGAAAGAGTTACCGTAAGTTCAGTTAATAAAGGATCAGCTGTATCTATTGGTACTCCAAATAAATTTACTATTTCAAAGTCAGTTCCTAAAATATCACTACCACTTACTAAAGCTTCAGTCCAAGGAGCTGAGTCAAAACTACTAATATCTGCTCCACCTTGACTTTCTGATAAAATTAATAAATTTAAATCACTAATTAAACCAGAAGTAGTTGTTTCCCAATATATATCTAAATTAGAAACTACAGGACTTGTTTCATATATTCCTAAATATTGTAAACCAGGTAAAAGTAAAGCGCCTTGATTAGCACCAGTAAAACCAGGTTGTATATATAAAACATCTCCTGCTGTTAATGAAGCATCGTAATTTACACTATTTTCATCGCGTAATCTTAAAACGTCTGGAGTAGGAGCCGCGTTTATAGTATAACTTTCTACTACAATTCCTTCAGGTAAATTAGCACCAGTTACAACATCTCCTACTTGTGGTTGAAAAGGTGCTCCAGTTGGTACTGGTATAGTTGTTACATCAACATCAGGACTACCACCCGCTACGCTATCATTTACAACTGTACACGACCAAGGCTCATAATCTGTAGTTACTATTTGTCCAATTGGATCTTCAACACTAATTCTAGCTATTAATGGGTTTGATTCATATAAATAAAACTGTTTATAATAATTAGGTTTTGCAGGATCTAAAGGATTATAATCAAACAAGTCATACATAGTAGATATAGTAGAAACAGTATCAGATTTTCTTTCTGGATAATATTGTTCATTTGATAAACCCATATTAGTTGCATAGATAAAATCTGGTATATTACTAGAATATGTAATAGTAGTCGCTGTGTTTTGAACTCTTCCAAATAAACCTACTGAACTTCTAAATTGTCTTTGCTCTGGACCTACTTCATTTAAATCTCTAGGTACTTTATTAATATTGTCATTTATTAAAACAACATGTGATGTTTGATTTGGTTCTAGTTGAGGATCTTCAGGATATGCTGCCATTATTCCAGGAAGATATACATTGTAATATTCTTGCTCTGTTTGTTTAACTACAATTTTATAACTATACCAACCAATAGGATTATAATCACCAGACGTAACATCGCCGTTGTAAATACCTGGATAAAATGTATTTGGAACTTTTGCAGTAGGACCAATAGGATCGTTAAATAAAACTTTTAATGAATTACCTGGCCAAGTAACTTGATTAGTTCCATCTGGTAAATAAGCCGAATAAACAGTGTCACCAATAAATGAAGCTCCACTTGGTAAAGTTACTAAATCTTTGTTACTTGATAAAATAACTGAAGATTGTCTACCATATCTATCTGAAAGTACAACACCAACTTGATAGTTTCTATTTTGTTTTAACGTATGATTAGGATATTCAACCTTACTAGTTGTATTAACATCTGGTCCAGCAGGAGTAAAAGTTATTACCGTGCCATTTGCTATAACATTAGCTTGTGTTAGAGTTACAAATGTAGAACCATCAGTATCTACAACAGTTCCAATATTTCCAGCCGCAGTAGTAGCGGTATCTCCAATATCTATGTTTCCAACAACAGTTCCAGCGTCTAAATCTAAAGTAGTATTTGCAGCTGGTGGTATAGGATTACCATTTTTTTCTGCAGTAGCAATATTTAAGTTAAAATCAGATTTATCACTAACTGACACATTGTAGTTTAAAGTTTCAGGTGGTGTATGTTTATTTAAATAATTACCATAAATAACTCTATTACCACTTATTTCTTGAGCTAAAGCTCTTACAGGTATTTTATCAAATACTCTTGTTATTTCGCTACTAGGTAGCGTTTTTATAGGTTGTTTAGACAAATAATCAAAAGCATAAAAACTTTCAGTACCACTTTCTGCTTCAATTGTATCAATATTTATAGTATCTACAACTCTAAGAGCTAAACCGTCAGACTCTTTATATATAATATCTAATTCTTTAACTTTTAAAGTGTTTCTTAAAACATCAGCAGTAAATGGTAAAGGAATAATTAATTTAACATCATCTACTTTGTTTTCCATAAACTCAACAATAGTACTTTGATAAGCGTTAGCCATATCATCTTTGTTAATATTAGGGTTTTGTTGTTTTTTATATATAAAATAGCCGTCTTGTTGTGGAATAAAAGCTATTTGAGTAAAAGGAGCTAATATTGAATATTCGTTATCTTCAAATCTAAATCTATAACTAAATCTAACAAACTTATCATCTAAATAAGCTGGATCACCAGCAAAATTACAATCATAATAAGGATTAGGATTTATTAATATTTCATCACCAGCACTTACCAAATAAGGCAGACTATTTGCAACAACTAAAGTTGGTTCTGCGCTTGGCGTTGGTGGTGCCGCAGGCGTATAAGTTATACTGTTTAATTCAGCAAAATTATCTTTTAAACATCCGCTTGCAGTTAAAAAACCTATTTTACTATTAGGATAAGCACCTGTTAAACTTGACCCAGGTGAAGATTCTTTCCAACCAACCCAAGTTCCAGTATCTACAGCTAAACTAGTTGGGACACCAGTAGGACCTACATTAGAAGTTGTTGTAAAAATAGCTCCGTTAGGAAGTATTTTACTAGTTACATCTTTCATTGTACTTTCATACTCACCAGTAGCACCTCTTTCTTGCCATAATGTTATAGCTTGATATGGATTATATTTAGCTACAGATATTTGATCTTCATTAGTATAATGAGGATTTGGTGAATTAAAAGGATTTGCTAAAGCTTTTTCTAAATTTATAACCCTTGGTTGATTTCTATTATCTGTCCAAAATAATAAATTTTCTACTATGTTTACACCAAATATAGGGTTTGTAGTTGAAAAATTTAAAAATGCTCCTTCAACTAATATAGTACTGGTGTTGGTAAAAGCATCAAATTTAATTATTTGACTTAAATTACCTGGTGTAAATGTAAAATTTCCAGGATTAGGATCTGTATATGATGTTAAAAATAAATAAGCTGCATTAGCTGATTCATCTGTAATATATCCAATACATGTAGCGGTAATTTTACTAAGACCATCGTCCCAATCAAAAAGCTTTTGATTACCTAAAACATTTTCTAATTCACCTACCTCAGATCCTTCAGATTTACTTACTTGAATATTTCTAGCATCTCTATATTCTCCATTTGGTAACAAACGAGCTTCCAGGTCTTTATTTAATTTCCCTTTTACAAAGGTATTAACTATTCTAGCCATTAAATTTTAGTGTTTAATCCATTTAGATTTACCGCGCATTACTTGAGTAAACTCTTCTAGTTTAATATTAGATAATCTAATTTTTGCATTGCGTAACGCCGCGTATCTATCTTTTTTATATCTTTGAACCAAGCCTTCTGGTTGATTAGCTCTAACTGAAACAATATTATAAAGAATACTTTTATACATTGCTTCTTCAGCTAATTTTGGAACTTTAGTATCTAGGTCATACGCTAAACCATCTGATATATATTCTAATACAATTAATTTACCTACTAAATTACTAGAAAAAGTAAATTTGTTTTCTCTTTCATCAATACCAAACCATCCATTGAAATTACTTCTTTGTGGATCAATACCATATAATCTTCCCCAATTCCATGGTCCATTTAAACTCCATAAATCTGGATTAGCATAACCAAACCATTCAAAATCAGCATACCAACTTCCATTTATAAGTCTTTGATTTGCTTTTTTCCATCTATCTTCTGTAATAGAAGTACCTTCTAAGTTTTCACCAAAGTTATCTTGAGTTGGTACACCTACGTTGTCTTGTATATTTGTATAATATGGATCAATAGTTAAATTATTTGCAGGGTAAATAGGATGTTTTACACCTAATCTATCTATCCAAGAAAGATTAACATAGTTAACATAATCTTGAGGTATAATTAAAGACAATGATTCAGGTATTGTAAGTTCTGATGATTTAATACTTTTTAAAGTATCATAACTAAACTCTTGCAAACTTCTTTTAGCAAAGAAAAGAACATCTGATTTTTTACATGTCTGTATAACTTTACCGTCGCCTACATAACCAACCATAAAATTATCTATAATATCTTTTAATTTTACATATTGATAACCACCATAGTTATCTTCTACAGTTTCTCCATACGCTTTTTCAGCAGGAGTTAAACCATATTTACCACCATCTAAAGTTTTAAGTTGTATAACTATATAAGTTCCTACAGGTGGAATTGCTCCAAAATTTACAACATTATTAGCAACTGTATAAGCACCTGCACCAGCAACTTCTCCAAAAGTTCCTGGCATACCTGTAGCACTAGTATATACTTTAAAATTATTTCTAGCATAATCAACATCTGCAGGATCTGAGCTGTAAAAAACTAAACCAGTATCAAATGTTGCTGGGTAAGAAGCATCAACACCATCAGCTCTAAAGCCTTGTGCGCCTTGATAATATTGTGCGTTTGTTTCTGTTATTTGTGCCATTATGATTTTTCGTTTTGTTCTACTTTAGCTGCTTCTTGAGTTGCTGTTTGAATTATTTCAGGATCTCTTACTATTACACCAGCGTATTTTAATATACCTATTATTAAATTAGTTTGCTCTGAAGTGTCTAATTGAAAATTAATAGAATTATTAGGGTCATAAACATATTGACCTAATGTACCAATAGTAAACACCCACTCAGGACTTGTGGGTTTAAATATACAATTAACCGTTACCGCATCAGGTAAAGGACTTATTTTTAACATAGGTTGAGGATCAGGAAAAGCAGGTGGATTAAGATAATTTGTTAAATAAGCTATAGGGTACTGTTCAGTGGCTCTAGTAAGTTTAGATTTTTCAGTAATAGTATAACTTTTTTTACTAAGTAAATCTGTAATAGATTCTATATTTGGTGAAGTACTATTGTATGTAGATATTATTTCGCCTATTCTATAAAGCGTTTTACCTCCTGTATTAGGCACCCAACCATTATATGGTGCAATTGCAAAAGTAAAACTAATATCTTCTTCAAACGGAAATAATTTATATGCATTATCTTTATACATATTAAAAAATTCCGTGTCATTTTGAATATTTTGTTGATTTGGACGGTTTAATTGGTTTCCATCGGGGAAATATGATTCAAATATTTCTTCTTGCACTTGAACAGCTAAACTATTAAACTCTGATGGAGTAATATAGCCTCTTTGTTCTTTGTTTAATATGTACAAGACTGTATTGTATACTGTATTTATATTTACCGCCATTTTAATATTTTTATTATAATACAGAGGTGACTAATGTCACCCCTATATTATTATCACTTGTTAATTAAGTTTTTTCTCTATAGATTTAAAAACTTCAACACCTTCGTCAGTTTTTAAATAAGCTGCGAAAGCTGAATACGGGTTTTCATCAAAAGGAACGTTCATTAACTTTCTATTAGTTGAACCCCACGTAAATGTTCTTTGATCTTGGGATAACTTTATTACGCCTAGTTCTTGAGCTCTTACTGCCATGTTTCTTAACATTACATTTTCATCATTAGCTAGTTGTATAAATAACTTAGGGTTTCTTTTAGCAAACAATAATAAGTCTCTTTTAATTTCTTTAGAACTCATAGTGTTTACTTTAGATCCAATTTCTACTCTCATTATTGCTTCTGCATGATCAATATCAATTTGTCTAGCAGCATTTAAAGCATCAATTTCCCATTCAATAGTACTAAGTTCATCTTCAGCTACAACAGCTGGTTTCCACTCGTAATATAGTTTATTTCTTAAAGGGTGATATAAACTTAACATTTTTTGTAAACATATATCACTTTTGGGAACCATAAGTACACCATCTCTAAAAGTAATATGTCCTAAAGTAACCTCTCCAACTTGTTCATCAACTAAAGGACTAGACATATTGGTTGCATATCTAAGTTCTCTTTGTGCTTGTTTATCAGCATCAAACCATAATAAAGCATGTTTTCTTGTATGCTTTGCTGGTATTGTTAAAGTTAAAGGAGTTTTAGTTCCTTTTAAATAATAAGTTCTATCTTTAGTTTCCCATATAGGTTTTTCAACCTTTTTTTCTTTTTTTACAGGTTTAGTCTCAACAATTGTTTCTTCGACTACTACCTCTTTTTTTTCTTTTGCCATAATATAATATAATTAAATAGTTAAAGGTATATGGGCGCCGAAGCGCCCTTACCTTATAAAAATACTAGATACCTTTGAATAATACAAAGTTATTAGCAGCTTGTGTTACTAAACATCTTTCTGAAAGGAAGTTAACCTCCATTGCATCAAGAGTTGAAGTAAATGCACCACCTGCAGAACCAGTAACCCAAGATTTCATTCTTCTATCGTCAGCTTGAGAAGCTCTATATCTAACGTGTAAGAAAGGTCTTCGGATATTAGTTCCTAGAATTTGATCATAAACAGTAGAAGTTCCTGCTGGAATTAATACACCTTCGATTGAGTTAATACCTACAATACCACCTCTTGTAGAAGCGTCATTTAAGTATTTCCAATCAGTTTTGTAAAAGTCATACGAACCTCTTCTAAATCCTGAGAATCCTAAGTTAAGTGCCATTTCTTCTGAATTTTCAAATAATCCATAAGCAGTACCACCGTTACCACCTGCAGAAATACCTGCAAGCATATCATCAAAATCTAAAGCTGTTTGTCTTTGTAAGAAAAGCATGTTTTCTTCAATTGCTCCTTGAGTATCTAAGTTTCTAAGAATTTCATCAAAATCAGAAATACCACTTGCAGCAGCAAATCCAACTTCAACATTACCTCTTTCTTCGATAGCAGAGAATAAACCTTGCGTACCTGGTAAATCAACAGCAGCATAACCTGCAGTTGCAATACCGGCATTACGCTCGCCTTCTATACATACCATTTCTAGGTAATCTTCAAATCTTAGTCTAGTTTCAGATTCAGCTTTTAAATACCATAAGTATCCAGAAGCACCATCTTCAGTTGCGATTTCAATCCAACCAATTTGTGCCATATCAGAACCTGATACAACATATTGATCTCTAATGATAATCGGTGAATTAGAAAACTGAGTAAAGCTAGGCTCTACACTAGTTCTAACCGCTGAGTTACCAGCACCAGCACCAATTGAAGTTCCTTTTGTATAGGCAGAACCGTATACAAACACTTTACAACCTGCAGCTGAGAATCCTTGTCCAGCAACTAATGCTGTTACAGGATCAAAACATTGCACATCTACATCACCACCAGCGCCTAAAGCGTTTACTACAGTTACGATACATTTAGCTTCTAATCCAGTAGCTGGATCTAAAACTACAACAGTATCGTTTACACTCATTACCATATCAGCGTTAGCTGGAACAGCAATGTTTGTAGAGTTTGCAGCAGCACCTGCACCTAAAGTAACATCATTATATGCAATATGTAATCTATTTTGTTCAGACCAGATTACTTGATCTGAGGTCATTGGCATTTCTGCACCAACCATTCTTAAAAAACCAGATAACGTTCTGTTTCCATAACGTTCTACTTCTTGTTCGTAGACCTCTGGTAAGTATTGCTGAGCGAAGTCAGCGAAATTTGCGGGAATACCTGCACCACCACCATTATTAGTAAACTGTAAATAGTTTGTTGCTAATAATTGTTGCGTTTGCGACGGTATTAAACTCCCAAATTGTGGACTTAATGTACCCATAATTATTAAATTAATTAGTTAAACTTACGTGTTTTGATTTTCAATTTTGTAGAATCTGAACCGCTAATAGATTTAACTTTAAAGCCACCGACAAATACTTCACCTGTATTACCTTCTCTTGCTTTTACATCAGAAAGATTTTTAGATGATTTGACTACGTCTTTAACTGCATCGGCTTTGCCTTGTTCGTAAAAATGTGTTGCGATTTTATCTACGTTTTCAGCAGCATACATTGCTTTATGATAACCGCTCGGGTCTACTACATTTCCGTCTGCGTCTAGGAACTTCCCTATCAGATTTTCTATGTTGGATTGGTTTTCTGCAACTGCTTCTCGGTTTTGTATGTTATACTTGTACTTTTTACCTCCGACTTCAAAATCAAAACCTTTGAAATTTTGGTCAAATAATTGTTGAGTACGCTGTTTAAACTCCGTGTGCATTTGCTCCGCCTGTTCTTGCTGTTTATTGTAACGATTAAAAAAATCCATTGCTTTTTGTTGCTCTTGCGTAACACCAGGACGTAATTTAATTTCATCATAGTATTTACCTTTTAACTCATCTAAATAAGTTCTAGCCTTTGCAACTTCTTCTTTAAAAGCTAATTTTTTCTTTCGTATTTCTTTTTCCTCATGTATATCTTCGTCCCATTGATAATCTTCTAAAATAAGATTTATATCATCTGAGTCTAAATGAGGTTTATTTTTTTTATAATATTCTTTTAATAAAACTGTTTCATCTATGTTGTTATAATCTGCATTTAATCTTACATAGTCTTCTACAGTTCCACCAGTGTCTTCCATAAAGTTTACAAGCTTTTCTACATTTTCAGGTAATTGCTTACCTAATACTTTTTCATCTCTTTTAGCTTCTTTAATTTCAGCTTTAACTTGTTCTACTTCTTTTTCTGTAACTTCTTGGATCGGAGAAAACCCTTCAGCAGTCTCGTTGGACTCTTGTACAGGTTCTCCCACCTTTGCGCTATCTCCGGATGGTTCGCCCACAGGTATCTCCTTTGTTTCTCCGATTTGAATGGCATTTTCTTCTGGTTTTAAATCTTCATTTTTAATTACAACTTTTTTTACTTCAGGTTCTGTGTTTATTAAAGGTTCTTTTAAATTAACCTTTGTTATTTCCTCTTTTTTATTAAGTTGTTTTGGTTTTTTAGGTTTGGATTTACTTTTTAAAGTAAATTCACCTTCTTGCTTTGCCTCTACGGCTGCTTGTTTTTCTGACATAATATAATATAATTAAATAATTAATACTAAACTTGAGGCTGCGTATTAGAAAGTAATTTACCTTCTAATTCAAAGTTTATTGGATTACTATCATTTTTTCTTTGAGCAATCATTTTACTTTGTTGTGTTCCCTCTATTTTTATTCTCTCGTCTTTACGATTTTCTCTTTGTTGTTCTCTTGTTGTTACACCTTGTTCTTGCAAACTTGCTAGTTCCATATCATTTTTATGTTGTAGCATCATTTTT
>MDTB01046039.1_pt1 | contig 12974 bp, 14 predicted proteins | sample 811161 | NCBI WGS metagenome assembly MDTB01 (sample SAMN05326650, study PRJNA326480) | marine metagenome | isolation source: seawater | place: Mediterranean Sea | collected 2009 | reverse complement strand
TTAAACAATAATAATTTTTGAAGATGGCGTTATCTTTTCAGCAATTTTAATAAGAAGGCCTTTTTCGATCGCCACACAACCTTCCGTAAACATTGTTTTCTTTTCAAAACAATGAATAAATAAGGCACTTCCCTTGTATTTTACTGTTGGATTAATATTGTAATCTAGAGTGAGAAAAACATCGTAAAGATCATCGTTTCTGAAAAGCTCCTCACATTTATAATTATTTTTTGATTTTGAATATTGGTTGTAATAACTACTATTAGAGTCAACACACCAAAATGATTTTTTTTTGATTTCGAAAGTAGGTATATTAGTTTTGAATTTGGAAACTTTATCTGGCCTATAAAAAATTTTTTTAAGTTTGTATACTCCCTTAGGGGTGATTCTATCTCCTTCTCGAATTTTATTTCCTATTCCATTTGCTCCAACAATACATTGAAACTTGTTACCTTTAAAATAAAGTTCTGCAATTTTTTTTTTTTTTGTTTGAAAAACGTATAGATTTGTCACTATAGAAATTATATGCCAAAAGATCTTGAGATAGCAATTATATTTAAAAGAAAATTAATTTTTGAAGAACTAAAAAATTTATTGTCTGATGTGGGAATTAAGACCATCAAATGTAATTCTCTTAAAGAGTTTAATCAGTCAAATAATCCTGAAGAACTTCTTATCATTGAACTAGACTCAGATAAAAGCGCCGAGGAGGTTATAAAATTAAAAAAAAACCAATTTAACAATATGGAAATTATCTGTTTGGTGGATAAAAACTCTAAGTTTGTTGATGAATTAAAGGATTTTAGAATAATCAAACGACCTTTCAGTTTCTCAGAACTTTTAAGTTTGATTAACAAAATAAATAATAGAAAATCTTCTCAGCAAAGCTTTGTATTCCGCAATATCATTTATATTCCAAAACAGGCAAAATTTATAAATAATTCAAATAATATTGATATAAAACTAACTGATTTAGAGAACAAACTTATTTTATTTATCCTAAAGAATAAAAATGGTGTGTCAAAAAAAAGTATTCTCCAAAATGTTTGGAAACATAAAACTGAATTGAATACACATACACTTGAGTCCTTAATATATAGGCTTAGAAGAAAAATCGAAGATGACCCAAATAACCCTAAAATTCTTACGCAAATTGAAAAAAAGTATTTTTTAAAAACGGAAGATCTTAATTAACCTGAAAAGGAATTTCTCTCGGGTCTTCTCGACTAATATCAAATAAAGTGGGTGAAAGTTTGTTGTCAAAATATAAATTATTGAAGAAAACTTCAGTTTTAGTTCTATCATTTTTGAATAACGTCCACTTTTTCATAATAAATGGTTTTGTCTCAAACATTATTTCTACGAAGCCATGGTTTTCAAATTTTGTATTTTTTATATTGACAGATACAACATTGTCATCTTCAAGGAAATCATAGATTTCAATATTATTTAAACTTAATTTCTTAAACAAAAGAATGCCAACTGGTATTTGATTAAAACTGTGAAAACTTATACTCTTAAGATTTTTATTTATTACAGCAAGTCTTTTGGAGTCACTCAAAATAAGGAGAGGGATTTGATTGTATTCTATTCTAAACTTTCCTGGTCGCTCAATATAAAAATCTCCTGAAACTATATCACCATCGTTATTGATTTGAATGAATTCAGCTTTGAGCGAATTGAAATCTTCAAGATAATTTATAATTCTATCTCTATTTACGTTGCTAAAAGAGTTATTATGTATAAATATATATACAAGAATAATTAATAATATATTTTTAATCATGGAATTATCATACATGAACTCTTTCCTTGTTTGTAAATTAAGATTAAATTTATTATTTCTTTTTTTGATTATTCTTCCAGGATGTCAAATAGATCAATCAGTAAGTATTATAAAAGAAAAACTTTTCTCCGACTCCTCGGAGTCAATCGAGACACAAAAGGATAACCAGCAAATACCACCAAAGAATGAAAGAAACAATGAGATCAAAGATAAAGAGTTTGATAACAAACAAAACACTTTTCAAAGAAATGAAGAGGAAACAGACCCATCCTTAGATTCAGATCCTGTGTTAGAGAAGAAACCTTCAAATAACCTTTCAAAAAAGAATATGGATGATTTATCATTTAAAGAAATGGGAAAGGCAAGAGATACAGACAGCAAAATTATTTCATTTTTCACTAAAATTTTTGATACTGAAGAAGCAGACGAAACACCCATAGTTTCAAACCAAAACTTGAATACTAAAAAAGAAGATGAAGCCATGTTTATTGAAAATATTACAGAAGAAGAAAACATTTTAAATGATGTATATACTGAGGAAGACTTGGAAGAAGAAAACGAAATCAGTGAATTAAATGAACAACAAATCATTGCAAATGATGAACAAATATCAACTGATACTAATGAGGCTGAAGACAATTCTTTAAAAACAAATGAATTAAAAGAAGAAGGTTTTGCATTTCTTAGACTGCAAGAGAAAATTGAGAAAAAAAGAACTGTTGAATCTGATAATTTAGTTGGGCTTCTTTTACCACTCACTGGGAAGAAAAATGCAGCAGGAAATATGGTTGTTAATTCGCTTAGATACAGCCTCTTATTAAAACCGAATGAATTAAATTTTAAAATATTTGATACCAGGGGAACGCCACAGGGAGCAATTAGTGCAACAAAAGATGGAATTTCAAATGGAGTTAAAACATTTATCGGTCCAATTTTTTCTGATGAAACAAAAGAAATAAAGAGATATTTTAGAAATAAAAGAGATCTTACTTTTTTTAGTTTATCTCCGGATTTATCAAATGTTTCTGATAATATTATAGTTTCAGGACAAAATCACGAAGATCAAATTTCTTGCATTATTCAGCATCTAGCTGAGAGTCAAACTCAAGATATTTTATTGATTCACCATTCTGATAAATACGGCTCTATTGTAAAAGATAGCTTTGAGAAGTTTTTAGATAGCTTTGGAATGTTAAGTTTTGTAGACATTCAAAGTTTAGAAATAACAGATGATATAGATTTAAATGATGTCATTAAGGATATAAGTCAGTTTGACAGAAGAAAAACTGAACTTAAACAAGAAATAACAAGAATTAAAAATGACACTCGAATTGAAGATATACAAAGAAATAAAAAAGTTAAATCTCTTGAGAGGAAACTAACGATCTCTTCTCCATTTGATTCCATAATTGTTGCTTCTGAAGGAAGTAAACTTCTTGAAATACTTTCACACCTAGCCTTTTATGATGTTAACACTGAGAATACTAGGATTTACGGAACTAGTCTTTGGGAGGATACAGAGAAGAAAGATAATGTTTTCAAAGGAGCATTTTTCGTTACAAGTCTCAAAGATAGGGATGAAGAGTTTGTACAAAGTTTCAAAAATGTTTTTTCAAGAGATCCAATGTCATTTAATTTCCATATGTATGATTTATTAGAGTTTATTGAGGATTTCAAAACCTCACCAGCTGACAGCTCTAATGAGGAAATATTTAAAGGACAGTTTAGTAACAGTAGAATCAATGCAGGTCTACTTCAAAGAGAAATTTTTCTAAGAAGAATTACAGGAGATAAAAAATCTAAAGAAGTTTTCAGCTGTCGTCTAGATGAGATATAATAAGCTTTTTTAACGCCACACTTCTATGGTCGATCAGTATTTTTTCTTTGTGATCCATTTCAGCGAACGTTTTATCATACGAATTAGGAATAAAAAAAGGGTCATAACCAAACCCGTTTTTCCCTTTGGGTGGCCATGTAATTTCTCCATGAATTTCTCCATAATATGAGAAAATTTTATCTTCTAAAAATTTTATAGATAAGCTACATACAAATTTGGCTGAAAAATTACCAGATTTTTTTATTAAATCTTGATAAATCCTCTTCATGGCTTTATCCCATCCCCCACATTCCCTTGCAAATCTTGCAGAAAATATTCCAGGCATGTTATTTAAACTATTTACACACAAACCAGAATCATCGCCAATAACTATTTTTTGGTTTGAAATACTCTTTACTTTCAAAACAGAGTTTTCTTCGAAAGTTTTTCCATTTTCAATTACGTCTTTAACGTTAAGCTCCGCGGATGTTTTTATTTTGAGATTGTACTTTGAGAACAAGGTTTTAAATTCATCGATTTTACCAGGATTATGACTGGCTATGATAACTGTTTCTCCAGATTTAAATGATGGTTTGATCGAGGACATTTTTTTGAATTTCAAAAATCTTTGTTGTTGCAATTTGACTAAGTGTAATCATTTCGTTTATTGATTCACGAGAAAATGTCTTTTCTTCACCGGTAATTTGTATCTCTGAGAAACCAGATTTTTCTGCTATTACAAAATTTGCATCAACATCTGCACTCGAGTCTTCGTCATAATCTAAATCAATCATAACGGAGCCATTTACGATTCCACATGATATTGCTGCAACGTAGTCTCTAATTGGGTTCTCTTTAATCAATTTATTTTCTAACATTTTCTTCAACGCCAGGCATAATGCTACATAACCACCTGTAATACTTGCTGTCCTGGTGCCGCCGTCTGCTTGAAGGACATCACAGTCTATGATTATCTGATAGCCTTTTATTTTATCTAAATTTATTACCGACCTCAAAGATCTTCCAATAAGTCTTTGAATTTCGACTGTTCTCCCACTCTGTTTTCCTATCTTTGATTCTCTTTTATTCCTTGAACTAGTAGAGCCTGGAAGCATTCCATATTCTGCAGTTACCCAACCAGAATCTCTAGTTTTCAACCATTTTGGAATGTCCTCATCAATTGTTGCAGTACAAATAACCTTTGTATTTCCATAACTAACTAAGCAGGAACCATCTGCATTAACTGAAAAGTCATTTTCTATGGAAATTTCTCTTACTTGTTCATTTTTCCTGTTGAATTTTCTCACATCAAAATATAGTTTAAGTTTAGTTATGTATTAATAATCAGTATGCACAAAAAAAACAATCCAAAATTTGGAAATTTAAAACTTAACCAATCACCTAAGTCACAACTTTTCAATCTTGACCAAAGGTCAAAAAAAATATTCAGACTGATTGTTAATGATTTTCTTAAAGATGGTGAGCCGGTTGGTTCAAGAAAGTTATCAATTAAAATGGGAGAAAAACTTTCTGCCGCCTCAGTCAGGAATGTAATGTCTGACCTTCAAGAAGCTGGATTGCTTCAATCAAATCATACTTCTGCCGGAAGAATACCTACTGACCGCGGACTTAGGTTTTTTGTAGATGGACTGCTTCAGGTAGGGAGGTTGTCAAATACTCAATGTTCTGAGATTCAAAAAGTGATAAACCAAAGATCACAAAATGTTGAAGAGATGTTCAGTGAGGCAAGTTCTTTATTGTCTGGGCTTCTTGACTGCGCAGGAATTGTGTTGGCACCCAAATTGGAAGGGTTTATCAAACATATTGAATTTGTTCCTGTGAGCAATGACAAGGCTTTGGTGATTTTAGTAACAGAAACTGGAATTATTGAAAATAGAATAATTGAGGTGCCCAAAGGACTTCCAGGTTCTTTACTAATCGAAACCACTAATTATTTAAATTCCATAATTCGTGGAAGAACATTGCAGGAGAGTAAAAAAATTATTAAAAGTGAAATTAAAGACGATAAAAAGTATATTGATAAAGTCACCAAAAATTTAATTGAGCAAGGGTTCGCATGTTGGGATGATGCAAGTAAAAAAAACAAGCTTATCGTTACTGGGACATCTAAGCTTCTTGAGGACGTGAAAGCAATGGAGCAATTAGAGGATGTAAGAATCTTGATTGAAAAACTAGAAAATAAAAAAAATCTTATGGGAGTGATCGACGAAACAGTTCAAGCTGAGGGGCTGCAAATTTTTATTGGTTCTGAAAATAATTTATTTGGTTTAACAGGATGTTCCACAATAATAAGTCCATTTAAGAATAAAAAAAAAGAAATAGTAGGCGCGATAGGTGTTATTGGACCAATGAGAATTAATTACGCAAAAATAATTCCAGTTGTTGACTACACTGCAAAATTAATTGGTGAGAAATTTGAGATAGAATAAAAAAGGAGAACAAATGAATGAAATAAATAAAGATAAGAATAACAGTAATGATCCTGATGAGAAATCAGTCTCTAAGAAAAATATTAAAAAGTCAAAAGTAGAGCAGAAATTAGGAAACGAAAATGAAAAAATTATTTCTGATTTAAAAATCAAATTAAATGAAGCGGAAGACAAACTTCTTAGAGAGTTAGCTGAAAATGATAATTTAAGAAAAAGGCATGAAAAGGAGCTCCAGGATAACTTAAAGTTCGCACTTAAAAACTTCTCCTATGAACTTCTAAATGTAACAGATAATTTTGACAGAGCTTTAAATTCTATCCCAGAGAATGATATTGAGAAAAGTGAAAGCGTAAAAAATTTGTTTTATGGACTAAAAGCTGTAGAAAAGGAAATTCATGATATATTTGAAAAAAATGGTGTGAAGAAATTTGATTCCTTAAATGAAAAATTTGATCCAGAAAGGCATCAAGCGGTATCCAAGAAAGAGAGCGACAAAGATGAGGGTATAATTGTTGAGGAATTACAAAAAGGTTTCATGATAAGCGAGCGTCTTCTACGCCCAGCAATGGTGGTTGTTTCATCTGGAAGTGATAAGCCTAAAGATAAAAGCTAATTCAATGAAGCTTACCCTCTGAAAATCAAATTAAGTCTGCAATCCTTAAGAATTTTTTTTGGATAAGTAGCATGCAGAATATCACCTACATTTCGGTTTTTCTTTAAAACACCAAGATACCGAAGTCTTGCAGCGGATAATCTCAACTTGAGTTTTATGGCCCATGTCTTAAAAAAAATCATTTTTCTCTTGATTTTTGGTCTATTTTTATAATATAAGAAACTTGCTTTATGAACAATAAGTTAATAATGCCACAAGGGTTATTAACTTAATCTGTCCATTTTTAATAGGAAGAAAAGGAGCATGAAATGACAGTTATAGGTATAGACCTTGGCACAACCAATTCTTGTGTCGCCATCATGGATGGTAAAGAACCAAAAGTAATAGAAAATATTGAAGGCACCAGGACCACACCATCTATGGTAGCTTTCGCTGAAACTGGGGAACAACTGGTTGGACAATCTGCTAAAAGGCAGGCGGTCACAAATCCAGAGAAAACATTGTTTGCAATCAAAAGATTAATAGGGCGAAGAATGAATGACGAATCAGTTCAAAAAGATACGGAAATACTCCCATACAAAATTGTTTCTGGAGATAACGAAGATGCTTGGGTGCTAGTTGGAGAAAAAAAATATTCACCTAGCCAGATTAGTGCAATGATACTCCAAAAAATGAAGGAAACAGCTGAAAAATTCCTTGGCAAACCTGTAAAAGAGGCTGTGATCACTGTCCCAGCTTATTTTAATGACGCTCAGCGCCAGGCAACTAAAGATGCAGGAAAAATTGCTGGTCTAGATGTAAAAAGAATAATAAACGAACCAACTGCAGCAGCATTAGCGTATGGTTTAGACAAGAAAAAGACCGGGACAGTCGCCGTTTATGATTTAGGTGGTGGAACATTTGATATATCAATTCTTGAAATAGGTGATGGAGTATTTGAAGTTAAAGCAACCAATGGAGATACTAAATTGGGAGGTGAAGATTTCGACCATATTCTAATTGACTATTTCGCAGCTGAATTTCAAAAAGAACAATCAATTGATTTAAAAAAGGATAAACTTGCCCTTCAAAGACTTAAAGAGGCGGCAGAGAAAGCGAAGATAGAACTTTCGACTGCACCTCAGACAGAAGTAAATTTACCTTTTATTACAGCAGATGCTTCAGGACCAAAACATCTCAATATAAAGCTATCGAGATCAAAATTTGAGTCTCTTGTGTCAAATTTGGTTGATAGGTCAATTGAGCCTTGTAAGCAAGCTTTAAAAGATGCCGGATTAAGCGCTGGAGAAATCAATGATGTAATTCTTGTTGGAGGAATGACAAGAATGCCAAAAGTCATTGAGGCAGTAAAGAATTTCTTTGGAAAAGAACCAAACAGGGGGGTTAACCCGGACGAAGTTGTTGCTTTGGGAGCCGCTGTTCAGGGAGGGGTTTTATCAGGAGATGTTAAGGATGTTCTTTTATTAGATGTAACTCCTTTATCCTTGGGAATTGAAACTCTAGGAGGAGTATTTACTAAATTAATTGACAAAAACACCACAATTCCAACTAATAAGAGTCAAACTTTCTCCACAGCAGATGACAATCAATCGGCAGTAACCATTAGGGTTTTTCAAGGAGAAAGACAAATAGCCACAGACAATAAATTGTTGGGTCAGTTTGATTTGGTTGGCATACCGCCAGCACCTAAAGGCACACCTCAGATAGAAGTAACATTTGACATAGATGCAAACGGAATTGTAAAAGTATCCGCCAAAGACAAAGCAACAGGAAAAGAGCATCAGATTCAAATAAAAGCATCAGGGGGCCTCTCAGATGAAGAAATCGAAAAAATGGTAAAAGACGCAGAGGCAAATGCTGATGCTGACAAGAAAAAGATCGAGTTAATTGAAGCTAGAAATAATGCTGATTCAATAATACTAAGTACAGAAAAGAGTCTAAAAGAACATGGAACCAAAATTCCAAAAGAGGATAAAGATAAAATAGAAAAGTCTATGGAGAGTTTGAAGGAATTACTTAAAGATGAGAAAGCAGAATCCAAGTCCTTAAAAGAGAAAACAGATGCTTTAATCCAGGATTCCATGAAACTTGGAGAAATAATGTATAAAGAAGCTCAGGACAAAGCGGAAAAGGAAAAGACTAAAGGAAAAAACAGCAAAACTGATAATCCTAAGGATAAAAAAACAAAGGGTAAAAAGGACCCTGAAGTAATGGATGCTGATTTCGAAGATGTGACAGATAATAAAACTGACAAAAAAAAAGATGATAATGATAAAAAAGAAAAGTCAGCTTAACTTGGTCGGTTTATGTCAAAGAATGATTACTATGAAGTCTTAGGCGTTTCCAAAGATTCTGACCCAGGAACCATTAAAAGTTCATATAGAAAACTTGCAATGAAATTTCATCCAGACAAAAACCCTGGTGATTCTGAAGCTGAAACAAAATTTAAAGAAATATCTGAGGCATATGAGATACTTTCAAATCCTGAAAAAAAAGAGGCGTATGACACTTATGGTCATGATGCATTCAACCAAGGCGCAGGAGGTTATTCGGAGGGATTTAGCGGCGGATTTGGCAACTTTTCTGATATTTTTGAGGATTTTTTCGGTGACTTTGGTGGAAGGCCAGACAGAAGAAGGGAACAAAGAGGACAAGACTTAAAATATGAAATTGATATTGACCTAAGGGAGTCTTTTACAGGAATAAAAAAGGAAATTTCATTCGAAACCTTGGTTCGTTGTGATGATTGCAGTGGATCTGGATCAGAAAAGGGAAGTGGGTTAAGGGACTGTGGAGCTTGCGGAGGTTCTGGAAGGACAAGAGCTTCACAGGGTTTTTTTACTGTTGAGAGAACCTGTTCATCATGCGGAGGGGCGGGACAGGTAATAACTGATCCCTGTGGCTCATGTAGTGGAGAAGGTAGAAGAAGAAAAAATAGAAAATTAGAGGTCAATATACCCGCTGGTGTTGAAGATGGAAGTAGAATAAGATTGTCGGGTGAAGGAGCAGTAGGGCAAAATGGGTCAACACCAGGTGATTTATACATTTTTGTAAATATGATGGAACATCAAATTTTTGGAAGGAGTGGGACCGAGATTTTCTGTAATGTTCCTATTTCAATTGTCGATGCATCATTGGGAGGATCAGTTGAGGTGCCAACTGTATCTGGTGGTAGGGTGAAAGTTACAATACCTGCAGGAGCACAACATGGAGACCAATTCCGATTAACTGGCAAAGGAATGCCAACACTTCGGTCTACATCTTTTGGCGATATGATTATTTCTCTTATAATTGAAATCCCTAAGAATTTATCTCAAAACCAGAAAAATCTTCTTAATCAATTTAACCAAGAATTAAATCAAAATAATAGTCCTGAGAAATCAGGGTTTTTCTCAAAAGTGAAAGACTTTTGGGATGGTTTAACATAAAATTTAATAATGAAAAAAATCAAAATTGGTATCTTCGGCCCTGGTGGTCGTATGGGAAGGGATATAATTCACCAGATTAAGAAATTTGAATCACTCGAGTTGACAGCTTTATGTGAAAATGAAGGCCATCCTTTGGTTGGCAAAAAGATATCCAATATCAATGTCACTGATAATATAACCATTTTAATTAAAAACAGCGAAGTCATTATAGATTTCACAACTCCTTTAGGAACTATTAAGTTATTAAAAAGTATGAATGAAGAAGATAATAGTGCTGCACTTATCACTGGCACGACTGGATATACTCAAGATCAAGAGAAAAGTTTTAGTTATTTAATCCATGGAAAAACAATATTAAGATCATTTAACATGAGCATAGGCATAAGCTTGTTGAAGAATATTGTAAAATTAGCATCAAAGACAGTTGGAGAATTCTCTGATGTTGAGATAACTGAAATTCACCATAACAAAAAAAAAGATATTCCATCTGGGACATCAATATCTCTTGCTGAGTCAGTCAATGAAGGGAATAGTAAATTATCTGATTTTGCATACAGAGAAAAGAACAATAATAAACTAAGAAATAAAAATGAGATAGGTTTCTCCTCTATCAGGGGTGGTGATATAATTGGAGAGCACACAGTCTTTTTTTTTCTTGATGGTGAACGCTTGGAACTCAAACACATTGCGTCTAGTAGAAGTGTCTTTTCCTTGGGAGCATTAAATGCAGCAATTTGGATCTCTAAAAAAAAACCTGGTTTGTATTCAATTATGGATATGATAGAAAGTTAAAATAATGAAACAATATTTTATTTTTATAATTTTATCTCTTGTCTTTTTAAATTCTTGTGAAGAAAAGATCTCTGAGAATGACCTAACAAAGTATAAAGAAACTATGGACGTTAGACTTGGTCACCTAGGAAATGCTATAATCATTCAAGGTAGATTGCTGGACGCTTTTAATTTAAGCAATGATAGATCTGACGAAGACCACTTTAAAGAAGCTGAAGAATTAATTAAAGGACATATAGAGTCATTTGGTAGGCCAGATGATTTAAGGAACCTAAAAATCCCAAACTCAACAAAACTTAGAGAGATTCATAATTCTTTAATTGAGGCATCAGAGCTCATGATTTCAGCTGCAAATGCTTTGGAGGATAACGCTTGGCTTGGTGGATCGGTTTCATTTGCTGAAAGAAACCTTGAAGTTGCCAGAGTTAACTTTCAAAATGCAGTAAAAGTTGTCTACGATTTGAAATCTGCAAAAGATGTAAAACCAGTTATGGAATATGATGAGTACGATGTGGGTGAAAAACCAGATGCCTCGAAAAAACTAAAATAGCTATTTCTAGTTTTTTAATGACCGATTGACCAACCACCCGCCTAAAACAATTAAGGTTAGACCGTAGAACATAAAGACAGAAAGTTTTTCGCTGAGAAAAATGAATGACCATAGACTACCAAAGCATGGTATTAGAAAGTTACTTTGACTAGCAAAAACAGGGGTTTTTATTTTTATTAAATTAAAAAAAACTAAAATAGCTAGACCAGTACAGAGAATCCCTAAAACTGTGGCCGAGAAGAAACTTGATGAATTTATTCTTTTTAAAGTTTCTACCATTGAATAATCGTAATAGTAGAAATTAAAAATCAAGACAGGTAGTGAGAGAACTGTCGCTATAACCGTTGAATATGTAGCAATTTCTAGAGCTGAGAATCCAAAAATTCTATTAACAAAGTTGGCAGAAAGCCCATAAAAAAAAGCTGACAAAACAATAAGCATTGAGGCATTCAAAGAATATGATATTACATTTAGTTCGAATGGATTAATGAAAACTAACATACCAATAAAACCAACTAACACCCCTAACAAGCCAAAATTATCGGGCTTTTTAGTATTAGACATAAAAATAGAGAGTAAAAAAGTAAATAGGGGCATTGTACCAATTAACGTCGCTGCGACAATACTGTCCACGTACTTTTCACTATAACTTATAATATTAAATGGCAAAACATTTCCAAAGATTGCAATAGACAGAAAACAAAATAACTGTTTTTTGTTAACTTGAAAAATTCGTTTTATATTGCAAAAGAAAAGTAGAAAAATTGAAGCTATTAAGAGTCTATAAAATGTCAAAAGACTCGGTGGTATTGAATAGATACTTAATTTTATAAATAAAAATGAGCTACCCCATATCGCTGATAGACTAAGTAAAGCCAGATAACTTTTAAGGATTTGATTGTTTTTTGTCAGAACAAATCCTTTATGGACATTTTGATAACTTTAAAGCTGATTCAATTTTATTTAATAGCTTCTTTTTATCATTAAGATTTAGAAAGGAACCTAAAAGAACAACCTTATCTTTTGATTTTACAATTAGATTGTGTTGATTAAGTGCTGGATTCGAAATCTCAACCTTTGTCCAATATGTTTCTAGATTCCATACTTGTCTTTTTCCCGAAGGAAAGTTTCTTGTTATTGATAATTTTTCACGAATTATTTTAATTGTCTCAAAGATTTCTCCAGATTTATAGTTTATTTTAAAAGCATAATAGAGTAGAAAAACATCCAAGCCCAAGAAACCAAAGACTGGCCAAGCTCCAATATACCAAAAAAAAATCCCTACTGAAAAAAAGATGAAAGAGACTATAAACATCAAATTTTTAAATCCTTTCTTGGATAAACTCCTATATGGAAGGACTGTGACGTTAAGAAAAATTTTGCTCATTTTTTAATATATAAAGTTATTTTTTTATTTTTTAAAGATATAATTTGCATGAACAAATACGAAGATTTCAAAATTAAAAATTTAATAATTAATTAAGGAAGGTTTATGGATAAAAAAATATTAGGTATGGGAAATGCTGTCTTGGATATATT
>MDTB01178046.1_pt1 | contig 12975 bp, 13 predicted proteins | sample 811161 | NCBI WGS metagenome assembly MDTB01 (sample SAMN05326650, study PRJNA326480) | marine metagenome | isolation source: seawater | place: Mediterranean Sea | collected 2009 | reverse complement strand
CGGCATATCAGAGGACTCTCATCATATTTTAATGCATATTATATTACAATATTTAATCTTTAAAGTTAGCGGTAAAAACTTATTAAGCTGATAATATGTTATTTTAAATAATATTTAATCTCATGATTTAATTTTATAATTTCCTTATAAAAATACGCTGAATAGCTTTTAATTTTACTTTCTATTCCAACAATTTTTTTTAATTCACTAACTTCTTTTAAATTGGAATAACCTAATTGATCGCATGCATAGTTATAAATATTATTATTATAGGTGAAATTTTTAAAGATTTCTGGCACGATACTTTTAATATTATTTACTATAGAATTATTTATTTTTAAAAATAATTTATCTTTTGGATCTATATTTACTAGATTTATTTTTTTGTTATTTATACTCACTTCATTCATATATCTAACTTTTTTTTTTAGAAAAATTGCATAAAATAATGCTGAAGTGTAATCTGAGCATACAAATAAATTGCATTTGTATATTTCCTCATAAACTTTGAATAAAAAATCTATATTATCCCTCGATCCAAAACTTATAATTTTCCATCCAGCATCTTTATAAACTTTCTTAACTTCTTCATTTTTAAAATCCTCATCATATAGACTCACAGTATATGGTGGTTCAGCTGTTTTTTGAATTTCTTCAATTGCCAAATGATGATTTACTTCATTTTTGAGTCCAGTATGATTTTTTTGATAATCAATTGGCACACTATGTGACGGAAAAAAAATCGTTCCCTCACTTTTAAAATTAAATTCATTCATTATCTTGCTTAGATAGAGAAATGGTGCACCTATAGGGATAATTTTCTTATCATTTGGGTATATTTTATTTAAATTAGAATTCCATGATAAAAAAGGTGCAAGTTTAAGTTTTCTTTTTACAACGTTTGTTTCTTTAGCTTCTTGATCAGATATCCATCCATGTTGTAAAGTTGCAAAAATAGGTTTATCTAAACAATTACAATACTTATTTAAGATATATCTATGACCGTACCAATTGTTATCTGGATACATTTAGTTATGGATAGCCTTTTCCTATTATAAAATACCGTTTTTTTTTATTTCCGTGTATCAAATCATTGGATACAAAAGATAGTTTTTTTTCTATTGATTTAGTTTCACCAGCCTTATCCCTTCTTAGGTTGGAAAGACCAGAGAATCTCCAAATTTTTTTATTCCAATCCTTGATGCTCCAAAAATTTTTATTTCTATGAAAGTCTATTAAAAACTTAAATGCTGTTTTATCAATATTTAACCATTCACAAAAAAGATTTGTATATTTTAAATTCTTTTTTTCATATTTGAGTACTAATTTTTGAGCATCCTCTCTAGAAAGCCTCTTATGTCTTATTTCTCTGCAAGCATGGTCTGTGACCTTGCTGTAACCATGTTTATATAATTTTAGAATATCGTGTGTATCATGATAATTATAACAGTCCACATGATCATAATTTTCAAATGATCTATGATTTTCTGAGGTTTTAAAATTAAATTTTTTTATCATCATTTCATCTTGTTTCTTTGGATCCCAAGGAATATAATTACTTAAGTAAATACCCCTTACACCTATCCTATTTAGATCTAAATCGTCTGGATATCTATATTGCCAAATATCCTCCTCTTGTAGGTTATCAAAGAAACTTAATAGATTATCGGCTTCAAAACCCATTAAATCATGGTCCTTTCTATACCTCCGAGTCATTTCAACTTCATGTTCATGAGAAAACATCCCAACTTGCTCAATTCCCTGATGTGCACCCCAAATAATTAGTGGTATTTTATAATCTACCGCAACTTGCACAGGGAACACAGTCTGGCCTGCAATACATGGCCAATATATGCTTCCTAAATTTCGAAAAGTAGCTCTAGTTATTTTTTTTACTTTATTAGGATTTATGTTTTGCATTACAATATCACAATCAAATTTAATTCTTAAATTTGCCAAGTTCCTGATACCTAAATCTGTATTAAAATACTTGTTGTATGAAACCAACAATGGATTTAACTTTAATTTATTTTTAACAATATGCAGAACCCAATAGGATTCGGAGCCACCAGATACAGGCACAATACAGTCATAATTTTTTTTTGATTTAGAAACGAATTGATTGGTTATTTTTTTTAATTTTTCAAATCTAAATGACCAGTCTAATTTATATTTTTCTTCATGAATTTCACAACCAGAGCAGATACCCTCTTCGTTTAAAGTAATTCCTAATGGGTGAGTATTACTATAAAGACATTTTTTACAAAATTTTATTTTTTTATTTTTAGCCATTATAAAATATTTTTAAAGAAAGATTTATTTCTTATAAGATTAATTTTTTTATTCATCAAAAAATTTTTATAGTTTTGTACAGTGTGTTCTTTGTAATTTAAAAAATTTCCAATACAAACACCCATAACCTCCTTTTGATTTAAACAAAACTCTATTTGCTTATTATGACTGATGCCACCAAATACTAATAAAGGGACTTTTAAATTTTTATTTATAAATTTATTTAGTAAATTTTTTGAAAATGATTGAAAATATCCCTCATTTTTATAATCAATAAGCATTATTTCTGAAAAATAATTTCTATTATTTATGATTTTAGAATTTTCTAATGGACTAGATATTTTTTTAAGATAATCATAATGTAGTAATGTGTTTGATTTACCAATAGATAATGGTAATGAAATTATAACTGCCTGGGATCCTATTGATCTAGAAATCTTTATTATCTCGTCAGTATTATTAATAAACAAATTGTCCAATATAATTCTTTCAAAGCCTAAATTAATTATATCAACTGCATTTTTTTGTGTCTTAATACCTCCACCATAAGCTATTGGAGTATTTTTATTTACATTTCCAATTTTTTTTAATAAATCAAAATTTATTCCACTACTTTTAGATGCTGAAATATCCAAAACTACTATTTCGTCTACACCCCATCTGTCAAGATTTTCTACAAAAATTTCTGGTTTTCCTAAAGGAAGTTTTCTTTCAAAGCCAAAAGACTGAACTACTAGTTCTTCATAAATTATAATTGTTCCAATTATTCTTTTTTTTAACATTTTTTTGTAAGGTAATTTAATAAATTGATTAATAAATTTTTTCCTGCAGATTGGCTTTTTTCAGGGTGAAACTGTAAACCATAGATATTTTTCTTTTTAATTATAGAAGGTATACTAATTTTATGATCTGCTTTTGCTACAATAAATTTACTTGAGCCCTTAAAATAGTAGGAGTGATTAAAAAAAAAATTATCCTCATTTGAGAACCAAATTTCTGTATCACTACCTTTTTGTATTTTATTTATATTATTCCAACCTATATGAAATGCATTATTATTAAATCTTCGGATCTCTCCAGGTATGAGATTAAGACCTTTTGTAACTTCAAATTCATGTGATTTAGTAGCTAGTAATTGCATTCCTAAACAAATACCTATAATTGGAGTACCTTGACTTGCCTTTTCTTTTATAATTCCAGTCAACCTATTTTTATTCATTGATTTCATTGCTTCAGGAAACGCTCCAATTCCAGGTAAAATAATAATTTTTGAACTTTTTATATCTTTTTTTTCATTAGATAGAATCGTTTCATAACCAATACTACCAAAGAATACTTCTAAAGATTTTTGGTTACCAACTTTGTAATCTATAATTGTAATTTTCACTTTATTAAACCATTCCCAACTTTAAATTTTGGAATAATTTTTCCTTTCGAATTAATTTTAAATAATTTTCTATTCACATTTTTTTTTACTTGCTGCCAAAACTTTTTTTCACTAATTCTTATATATTTACAAAAGTCTTTGACATATTTTTGACTAAAAACAGCATCATATTTTTCTACGAGTTTAATACCCTCCTCTCTAGTAATTCTTCCAATTCTTATTTCTTCGTTAACATAATCAGATGTTCTGCCAAATCCAAATTTGTAATATTTTATTACTTGGTTAAAAGTTATCCAGTCCTCATCTAAAGCAAAGACACCATATAGGTCTGAAGTATTTTTAAACTCATCAGTACGAATTTTTAGACCATCTAATGCAGAATAAACACCATTATCAACTATTGACCAATCCTTCCAAAAATAACTAATATATATAGCCTGAACTTTAAATTTTTTAATTTCCTTCTCTGGTGGGTATTCAAATTGAAACACTTTTTCTTTTCTAAATCCTGCCTCAAGAAACCAATCAATTTTTCCTCCATCAACAGTATCCATATACCTTAATCTGTTACCATCAAAACCTGTTTTACCAATCGTGCTTACCATTCCCAATTGATGTGCAGGATTTTCGCCAATAAAAATAATTGGGATACGGTATTTGATTGCAATAATTGGACTAACGCTCGCAATCGCATACTCAGAAAATTTCATGTAGTTTGTAAATCTTAAAAATGATTCCCTTGCCAATTTTCTCCAGGTTTGAGGTGAATAACTTAAAAATTGAACATCAAAACCAAGATTTATTAAATTTGAAATATTCTCAGCGCCTCTATCTGTTATTTGTTCTGGTGGATATGCTATAGTAATAAGTAATGGTCTAAGCTTCAATGTATCTCTCACCCAGAGAGCTTGTCGCGTACTATCTTTGCCTCCACTTACTCCTACTATGCAGTCAAACTTTCGTCTTGGAAATTTTGGAAAATTTTTGATGAAATTTTTTAATTCGTTTAATCTATCTTCCCAATTAACATTTTCTAGGCTCTTCCAATAATTACATGCAGGACATATTCCATCCTCAAATACTAAACCTGGTCTTGTATTAACGTTTAAACATGCTTTGCAATATTTCATACGGTAAAGCTTTTAAAATATGATAGATATAGCTGATATATAAGTTATATATAGTTCAAATTTAACTTTTTTTAAACAAAATTAAAATGACAAAAAAGAAAAATTGTATGTTTCTTGGCTACTCAAGAAATGAAACTAATTTAATTAAAATAATAGAAACTGAGGGCTGGACAGTCAAAAACTATAAAAACAAAATTAAAAGTGATAAACTTTTTTTGAAATATGATTGTATTATATCTTTTGGTTATAGAGAGATAATCCCTTATGAAATTTTAAATAAAATAAAAAAACCAATTATAAATTTGCATATAAGTTTTCTTCCATACAATAAAGGCGCTAATCCAAACGTATGGTCATTTTTAGAAGATACACCATCTGGAGTTTCAATACATGAAATTAATAATAATATAGATGGTGGCCCAATTATATATAAAAAATTTATTAATTTTAAAAATTTAAATATTAGTTTTAATGATAGTTATATTGTCTTAAAAAAAGAGATTGAAAAATTATTTATTGAAAATTTAAATAATATTCTGAATTATAAGTACAAGAAAGAGAAACAAATTAATAAGGGTACCATCCATTACAAAAGTGATTTAGCTTTATTAAAAGAAAAGAAAATATTTAAGTCATATAAAGAACCAATTATCAAAGTAAAAAAAAGATATGTAGAATATTTAAATAAATTACAGTCTGAGAAACTTGCTATTATTAATCAAATAGAAAATACTCGTTCTAAAAATAATATTAACTGGATGGATTTATTAAGAAATTCTTATTTAAATTCTCCAAAAGAAACCATGAAAATACTTAAAAATATTAATACAGATGATTTGAAAATATCTAATTTATTCAAAAAACTCACAAAATACTAATGTACAGTATAAAAAAACCAATATTCATTGCAGAAATTTCTGCTAATCACAATGGAAGCTTATCAAATGCAAAAAAATTAATTAAAACAGCAAAACTAAGTGGGGCTGATTATGTAAAACTTCAAACATATGAACCTCATACTATGACTATAAAATCAAAAAAAAAATATTTTAAAATAAATGATGGATTGTGGAAAGGTAAAACACTTTGGGATTTGTATGATAAAGCTAAAACTCCATTTTCTTGGCAAAAAAAACTTTTTGATTATTCAAGAAAGATTAAAATTAAGTGCTTTAGTACTCCATTTGACGAAACTGCAGTTGACCTTTTAGAAAAACTTAAAACTCCAATGTATAAAATATCATCCTTTGAGATGAATGATTTAAATTTAGTTAAAAAGATTGCTAAAACAAAAAAACCTGTGATTATATCAACAGGTTTGGCTAACCTTGAGGAAATCGAACTGACTGTTAAAACGGCAAGACAAAATGGTTCTAAAGATATTACTTTATTATACTGTGTAAGTAATTATCCATCACTTATTGAAAATTTTAGTATGAATAATATTAAAATATTAAAAGAAAAATTTAAGTGTAAAGTAGGCTTGTCTGACCATTCTACAGATGATTTAGTTATGGTTTCTGCAGTAGCTGCAGGAGCGGAAGTTATTGAAAAACATATAGCGTTAGAAAATCAAAAAAGAGGGTTTGATATCAAATTTTCTATAAAAGGAAAAAAAATAAAAAATTTTATTACAAAAATGCATGATACAGCAAAATTATTTGAAAAAACCAGATTTTATAGAGATAAAAATGAGCTCACAAATATACTATTTAGAAGATCTATATTTGCCGTAAAAAATATTAAAAAGGGTGAGAAATTTTCAAAAGAAAATATAAAAGTCATAAGGCCTGGATATGGAGTTCAGCCTCTCTATTATAATAGATTAATAAATAAATTTTCACCAAGAAATATATTAAAAGAAACACCTATAACTAAAAATATAATTAGAGATTTAAATTTTAAGTAAGAGTTTTGATTACTTTAATAATTTTATCAATCTCTTTAAATTTTAATTTAGTATGAATTGGCAGACTTACACATTCTTGTTGATATTTTTCCATAGATTTAAGTTTATAATTTTTAAATCCAATTTTTTTATAAAAAGAATGTTTATATATTGGAATATAATGATAGCTTACAAAGATTTTTTTTTTAAGAAATGCTTCAATTAGTTTTTTCTTTATTTTTTTACTTACCCGGATTACTAGAAGATGAAATGATGATTTAACATTTTTATCTATTGTGAGAAATTCCAGTTTTTGTTTTTTTAATTTTTGGAAATAGTAAGTTGCAATTTTTTTTCTTACATCTATGAAATAATTTAGTTTTTTTAACTGGTTTATGCCTAGCGCTGCTTGAAATTCAGTTAATCTAAAGTTATATCCTAACAATTTTTGATCATAAACTAAGTAATTGCCCTTATTATTAATGTTTCGAATATTTCTTGAAATTCCGTGACTTTTAATCAATTCTAGTTTCTTTGCAAATTTTGTATTATTTGTAGTGACCATACCACCTTCTCCAGTAGTAATAGATTTAATAGCATGAAAACTAAAAACACAAAGATCTGACCAACGGCAACTTCCTACTTTTTCTCCCAAATAACTTCCTCCTAAAGCATGACAAGCATCCTCTATAATTTTGAATCCATATTTTTTAGATAATTTCCAAATCTCAAATTGTCTATTTGCAACGCCTGCGAAATGGACATTTATAATTGCTTTTGGTAATTTATTTTTTGGAGTTTTTGATAATTTTTTTTTTAATTCATAAAGAGACATTGATCCTGTATTGCTATCAATATCAACAAAGTCTAATTTATTCCCATTGAATAGAACACAATTAGATGAAGCTACAAAGGAATTTGGAGTAGTCCATACATAATCATTTTTATTTAAATTAAGAATTGCAACTGCACTATGTAGCGCACTTGTACAACTATTGAATGAAATTGAGAATTTAGATTTAACATAATCTGAAAATTTTTTTTCAAAAACTTTTACAGATGGTCCTTGTGTTAAATAATTAGACCTAAGAATTTTTACTACTTTTTTTATGTCTGTTTCATCTATATTATGTCTATTATAATTTATCATTTAATTAAGTCTTTGAAATGTGGAATGACATATAGGCCCCTCTAATAATCTAAATTTCCTTTTTGAAGTTTGATGCTTTTTAATTATTGAGAATATATCATCAAGTAAGTCAAAGTATTTTGTAAAATGTGTCTTTTTATGTGCTAAAGATACATAAACTACATTTGAAGCAAGTATTCTATGTTTTAGCATTTCTTGAGTTATATATGACTTATATAGAAGATGATTTTTTGAAAAGACAAACGAGCAAATTGCGTCCAAACCCCCAATATCAATATCTAAGTTATGTTTTCTTGACAAGAAAGACCATTTTTTTTTAATGTAAGATCCTAGCTTAGAAATATGAACCCAACTTTTTTCTCTTTTCATAATTTCTAATGTTTTTAATGCTGCTGAGGTACCCAATCTCTCAGTCCAGAAGGTACTACTAATAAAACTACTTGCTGCATTCTTAATATATTTTTTTTTTCCTAATATTGCATTTATTGGATATCCATTTCCTAAAGCCTTACCAAATATTGCAATATCTGGATAAACTTTATATTTTTTATGAAGTCCACCATATGTCTCTCTAAAACCAGAGGTGCATTCATCGAAAATAAGTGTCACATTATTTTTTGTAGTAATATTTCTAATTTTTTTAAGGAAATAATTATTTGGTTTACTATTTCTTGAAACTTCCATTTTAACTATTCCTACATTTTTTCTTTCAACTAAATATTTCAATTTTTTGAAGTCATTATATTTGAATGTATAAATGGTATTTTTTAAATTTTTTGGTACTCCTGATGGTGAAAGTCCAGGTAACAAAAATTCTTTTAAATTATTTTTTTTTAAATTTGCAGCCAAATACCAATCGTGCCAACCATGATATCCACAAATTGCAATTTTGTGATTTTTGGAAGATGCTCTCGCTATCCTAACAGCAACAGCATTTGCCTCTCCACCAGATCTTGTAAATTTTGAAAAGTCAAACCAAGGATGTAATTTTAAGAGTTTATTTGATAGATCAACTTCTTCATAAGAATTTAATGTAGATATGTTCCCTTTTTTTATTTTATTTATTATAAAATTGTTAAGTTCTTTATTGGTGTATCCTAAAATATTTGTGCCAACACCCATAAAAGAAAGATCTAAATACTTTAGTTTGTTAAGATCCCATAGATAACACCCGTCAGCCTTGTAAAAATATGGAGGCCACTTTTCTGGTAAATGCATTTCAGGTCTTTTAGATAATAACATATTGCCACCTAAAATTTTTTTTTTAGCTATTTTCCAGAGAGCATTTCCTTTGTTTTTTTTTATCATTATTTATTTATACATCAATTTGTATCCATCAACTGTATATTTTTTAACAAGATTTTTTAAATATTTATTCTTATCAAGAAACTCAACAATTTTTTTATGATTAATTTTTTTATTTAAAAATTCTTTATAAATTTCTCTGCATAATATTAAATCCTCTGGGTAATCAACAGTCAATCTTAGATCTTTTCTCAAAAGAAATTTTGGTGGTTTAATTTTCTTTACCTTAAAATTGATTATATTGTCTCTTATATAAAGAGTACAAAGTTCCGATCTGTGCCTTTTTTTTCCAAATTTATGAGAATGTCTCAAAGCACTTAATTTTATTATCTCATAACCACATCCATCTATAACATCATCAAGAAATATAGCATCTAAGTTCTCTTTTTTGTGTATATGCCAGGATTTTTTTAAATTATTTAAATAAGGAAAAGGAGATTCGCTGGTGACTCTAAAAACATCAGTAGCTTTTACTAATTCTGCACACTTTATCAATCTCGAAAGTACATCTTTTTCATCTCCAACAATGAATTCTAAGTGATTTTTTTTGGCAAACTCTTTATATATTTCTGATCCTTTTTCTTTGGCTATGCCCAAAACTATTTGTGAAATTGATTTTTGTTTTCTTATATTTTTAATAAGCAAATTCAATACATTTATATTTTTTTTCAAATCTAAATTTTGTAAAGGCTTAGCAAAGAGCCTTTGACCAAAATTTCTACAAGCTATAGTTGCAACTAATTTTCTTTTCAATACAAGTCCTTTTTTAATATTGGAGTATTTTTTTGGATGAATTTATTTATACGTTTTCCTAAAACTTGATTAATATTATTTAATGGATATTTGATAGAAGTTCTCTTTAAAGTTATACATTTATGTGTGATCTTAGTATTTTTCATCAAATCTTTGCTTGTAACTATACTTCTTCTTATATTTTTGGCATAATTTTTTTCATCTTTGCTCATATAAAAATTATTTGCATTCGAAATACTTTTACCCATGCAATTTGCTGAAATTTTAATAATATTAGAGTATACTTTAAAATCTTTCGGATAATATGCAGACTCAGAGTCCTCTAATTTTTTTTTGGTTTTTAGAGTAAGGTGCTTTTCCAGAAAGCATGATCCAGAACCAATGGACAAAATTGATGGGATGTATTGTTCTAAACTACCTGGAATAGAGTGATCTGCAAAACCTAATTTAAATTTATATCTCTTATAAAAATTTAATATTCTATATATTTCATTAGTATTTAGAGGGGTTGGATATGATTGAAAACCAAATAAAAGAATAGGTGATTTGTATTTCAAAATATTTATTGCATTTTGTATTTCCTCTAAATTTGCACCACCTATACCTAAAAAAATTTTTTTAAATTTTGAAAAAGATACTTTTTTCAAAAAATTGAAATTATTAAGGTCTGTTGGGTGAATTTTTATTCCATCAGCTTTTATAAATTCAGAAATTTTCAAACTTTTTTCTCCAAATATATCTACATAAAAATTTAAATTATTTTTTTTTGATAACTCTTTTAATTCTTTCCAGTTTTCTTTTGTTAGCTCGAGCTTTTTAAATAACCTATAAAATTTATAATCTTTTGTTGCAAGTTCATCGGCATAAACCATTTGAAATTTTATAGAATTTGCACAAGCAATTTTTGCAGCTTTTATTAATTTTTTTGCAATTGACATCTTACCCTCGTATCCTTGAGCAATTTCAGCAATAATATCAATTTTCATTTTTTCTTTAATTTCCATTTAGTTGGATTAGTTAATTTTTGATCAATGATTTCATTTAATAGAAATTTATTTTTTGATCCTGAATTTATTTTAATACTTTTATAAAATAGCTTTATTTCTTTAACGTTGTTAAATCCAACCACAATTTTGTTTATAAAATTTAATTCATTAACAAACTTATAACAATAGTGTATTTTCAAAGTTATGGGCAAATCATCCCAAGATTTAAAATTTTTTTTCCACCTGTCAAAATATTTATCTTTTTTTTTCATTAACAGTAAACCTTGTAGAAATATTGATCTTGCTTGTATTTTAATCCTCTTTTTTCTAACAATTTTTATGAAATCAGTATTAATAAAATCTCTGTTTACAAGATTTATTGGTATCTGAATTATGTCTAATTTTGAATTATCAAATAACTTAAGCAAAATTACAAAATCATTGTAATTATATATTGAAGCTCCAATATACTTTAACTTTCCTTTGGTTTTTAGTTTATCTAGTGAATTTATGGCTAAATTCATTTTTTTTTTGTTTTTTAAATCACTAACACTGTGAAATATAACAGAATTAAGTCTTTTTTTTCTATATTTTGCAATTTCATCATTAACAGTTTTATTAATAAAATAGTTTATTTTTTTGTTTTGAATTTTTTTTAAAGATGGAATTTTTGTACAAATATCAAAACTATATAATAGTTTATTTATTTTGTTATTTTTAAAATAATCAGGAGCTGTGTCAATTAATTTAATTTTTTGTTTTTTTGAATAATTGATTATTTTTCTAATTTCATCCAAATATGTTTTTTTTTTTAAATTACTTACACCATAATTACCACTAAATTGAGCAGAGCCTAAAACTATTTTAGTCACGAATTTTTTTTATAATTGAAATACATACTAGATTATTTTTTTTTATTAAACTCTTATTGGTAGGATTGTCATGATCAAAGAATTTTTTACTTATAACCTGAAATTTTGGTGACCATGAAAATATCCTTGAAAAATCATACTTATTTACAATAATTTTTTTATTATGTTTATACAAAAAACTCCTGAATTCATTAGAGTAAAAATCTTTGATAAATATCAAAGATCCTTTTTTAGTAACTTTATCAGTTTCCTCGTACACTTTTGTAAAATGATCAATATCTACTAAATATAAGCAAAAACCAAATACAACAGCGTTGAAATTTATATTTTTAAAAATAAAATTATTTGCAGTTCCTCTCTTTACAATTATTTTTTTATATTTTTTTTTTATGCTGTTTACAGCTTTTTTGGATGGTTCTAATCCATAACATTTAATATTTAGATTTTTATTTAGTAGATTTAATCTTTCCCCAGATCCACAACCAACTTCTAATAATTTTGATATATTATATATTTTAGATTTTTTTTGAATTTCTTTGTATAATAAATCTTTTTTAAAATTTATATTTTTATTTCTTTCATAATAATTGTCACCTTCTTCTTTCAAAAAAACTTCAAACTGCATAATTCCAAAGATAATATTATTTCAAAATTTTTCTTATTTGTTCTTTTTTTAAAAAAACAGAGTTTGATCCCGAGGAATACTCAAAGTCTTCACCGACCCTTTTTCCTTTCAACATCATTTTTTTTACCTTTATATTATTTTGATTTTCAAGAATTGGTGAGAAAATAATATAAAAGTTTTTATAATCATAAGTATATTTTGCTAAATCTTTGGGACACAAAATTTCATGTATTTTTTCTCCAGGTCTTATACCAATTATACTATGTTTAAGACTAGGGCCTATAGCTTTTGCTAGATCTACAATATTTACTGATGGTATTTTTGGAATAAATATTTCGCCTCCCACCATATCTTTAAAAGAATTTAGTACCAATTTAACTCCTGCATCTAAAGTTAAAAAAAACCGTGTCATTCTTCTATCTGTTATTGGAAGAGTTTTTTTTTTGTCTGCAACCAATTTTTTAAAAAAAGGAATAATTGATCCTCTTGAACTAATTACGTTGCCATATCTTACTACTGAAAATATAGTTCCATTTTTTCCAGATATATTATTTCCAGCTATAAAAAGTTTGTCCGATGCTAATTTT
>MDTB01161173.1_pt1 | contig 12975 bp, 5 predicted proteins | sample 811161 | NCBI WGS metagenome assembly MDTB01 (sample SAMN05326650, study PRJNA326480) | marine metagenome | isolation source: seawater | place: Mediterranean Sea | collected 2009 | reverse complement strand
TCCTGATCCATTGGAGGTAAGGTTGCTGCTGAGAGCTTTAATAGATACAAGAGTTCCAGTGCCGTTATTAACGTCAGGGTTAGCGTTAGGAAAAGATGTTTCATTATCAATTGGTACAAAACCACCTACGTCATCTACTAGATCCGTTATACGAGCATCTATAGCTGCTGTAGTGGCAATCTTATTATCAGCTGCAGTCCAAGTTTCACCTGATTGTATCTCTTCACCACTGCTTAAATTATAAAATCTGGAATCAGCTTCAGTTTCAGTGTAATACCTGTTATCAAGCTGACCTGCATTTAACTCTGTCTCTGTGTAATAACGATTATCTAATTGACCAGCATCTAGCTGTGTTTCTGTATAATACCTATTATCAAGTTGACCAGCGTCTAGCTCTGTCTCCGTATAATACCTACCATCTAGATCCGTAGATCCAACAGCAGTTACGTGACCTTGAGCTGTAACAGTAATATCCTGTAAGACATTACCATTACTATTATTTACTGTGGTATTAGCTCCAGTGACGTTATGGCTGATCGTAACCTGACCACTTGACGCACTCTTAGAAAGATCAGTACCAACTAGTACATCACCTTCTATAGCTGTATCAAGCTTGCTATCTATACGTGCATCAATAGCACCTGATGTAGCAATGGTTGTGTTATTACCTGTCCAAGTTTCACCACTAGCATAGGTATCTGTTGTCTTATCCCAAGTATTGGAATCTACATAAGTTTTATTAGCCCCATCTGTTGATGCAGTTGGTGTTCCAACATTGGTGAGTTTATTATTACCAACATCAAAATCACCTTGCATTGAATCATCACCCAATGCACTTAACGCAAATGTATCAACCTCCTGTACTGTGTATAGGATTTGGTCAAAGTCATTATTCAGATCTTCAGCTTTAATTGCAGACCCAGGATAGAATGTTGCTTTCTTAGCATCGTTATTCGTATCCCTAAATATTAATATGGTGGAGCCATTGGATGGAGCTGTGTTGAATTGAAGTGTTGTGGCTGTAGGTAATGTATATGAAGTTGTGTTTTGGGTTGTACCGTTAATTTTTACTTTAACGTCAGCCGTATTTAAATATGGAAATGTGAATGAATAGGTCGTTGTTGACCCATTACCTGTGTATTGATTTGAGACTACTGCCATTAGTATTCATTGTTGTTTTATATGGGTGATTTATTTAAGTTGGAATTCTTTCTGAAATGCCTTGACTTGTTTACGTAACATATCAGCTCTTTCATATTCTCCAGTTTGACGTGCTATTACTTCAGCGTCTTTCATATCTTTGATCTGTTCTAATCGAACTATTTTTGAGTAATTGGTATTATCCTGTTTTGTTCTAGCCCACGCATGTTCTCTAGCACCATTAAAAATCTTTCTAATTTCTATACCATGAAATGTGTCTTCGGGATTATATTGTTTTCCATTATCCCTATCTCTCTCCATGTTTAGGATGGATTCAGTAATAGCTGGATTTTTAAATAGTTCTTCTAACTCACCCTCTAGATTTGCTTTACCTGTTGGCGTATATTCATGGAAATAACTTTGGAATTTAGATCTTAAATCTGCATGATGTTCTAATGACATACCATCTTTTGGTGTAGTCATAGTCGTTTCTTTTAAGTTCAAACCACTACGCATCAACCATTGTCTGGTAGGTGTGGAAGCTGTGTTGATGTTGAAAGGTAATAAAGCATTGACCATACGTGTTGACCAATCCCAATACCTCACACGTTTACCATCTAATAAATCAATCTTATGTGGTATCAATTCACCATTAGTAATAGCATCAGCCCATAAATTTCTATTACCAATACTTTGAAGTATGCCTGCATTTAATTCTCTCATACCAGGACTTACTACCCTACCTATTTCGTTCCTTAAACTAGATAAAGGTACTTGATTATTAAGTAGGTTAGCTGCTTGTCTAGCTGCACCTGCCTTGAAATCACCTGCAAATAATTCAGATAACTCTTTCAAACCTGTTAAGAATGATTTATTAGTTACGTTCTGAGCTATAAACCAAGCAACCTTACTTAACTGAGAACTAGCCCATTCATCACCCATAACTAACTGTGCATCACCAATATCAGCAATAGCAAAAAGGATTCCAGATATAGGCTCAAAGGCTGTTAAATCAACGTACTTATCACCAACCTTTAATGAACGTGGTTGCCAATTTGTAAGCTGAGTCATAGTATCTCTAACAGCTCTATCAGGTGATCCATTACCAGTTAGGTTTCCTGATAAATATGCTCCACTAGCTAAGGAAACAAATCCATAACCCATAGCAGCTCTACCTTTAGTAACTGATTTAGCTATCTCATGATCAGCTTGGGATTTAATACCATACTTAACCATCACTGGATCATCCCAGTTCTTGGTCATTATATCGCTATGTTCTTTTAGAAACCTATTAAGAATTGGGGTGTACTTAGCTGTCATCTTCAATGAGTTAATACCTGTCCTCATAAACATGAACCAAGGTCTTATGTATGGGAACTTTTCGACAAATTGATCGATAGTTTTAGCCCAATCATCTAGCTCTTGAGTTAGTTTTGCTTCATTAGCATGGAAACTAGCTAATTCATCTTGCAATGTACCATCAGCACTCCAAACTTTAGATTCAAAGTTTGTTTCTGCTTTATTAATAAGTTCAGGTAAATCAGAATCACTTAAAGCTTTTAATTGATCTACTGATTCGAAGACCTCATTAAATGCTAATTGTCTTTGTCTACCTCTACCAATTAACTGAGTAAATCCAGCATCTATAGCTGTTAAAGATCTCGGACCGTAATTAGTAAATCTGTTTTTATTGATATTCCTTAAGACATCTGCAAAGTGAAATGCAGCTTTCTCTCCAAAAGTACCATTACCATCATACCAACTTCGTGTAGCTTCCCACTCAGCATCAGCTTGAGATACTCTTGCACCTCTCCATCCTTCAGGGTTGGTATTATAAGCATCAAAATTAGCTCTGGTAACTTTCCAAGCTTCACCCATAGCAGATCTCATACCTTGCATATTTGCTAAGGCACCTCTCCATACTTTTGGATTATCAGTTAGTAAACCTCCAATAAGCATTGAGGAGGGAGTGAGTACTGTTTGCATACCAGTACCAATAGAAGCTCTAACAATTGTTTTAGGTCCAGACAACAGTGCATTAAACCCCATTGTTGCCATTTCATTTATTATTGCTGGTGAATCTTTAGTACCAAAACCTCCTCCTAGTACTTTCCGTCTAAAGAAAGCATCTAAGTCTTTAAACTTTTGACCATCAGCTCCTCCTCCTACAGCTGTGTAGTGTATGAATTCAGCTAATAGTTCATCATTTGCTTTGGTTTTAATTAGATGTTTAAACTGATCCCAATCTTTTTTAACATTGCTAACAGACTTACCCATTGCTTCTCTATACTCTTCTACTCCGCCGTATTGACGTAGATCCCAAGAGCTAGTAGCTGATGCTTCTTTTCTCCAAGTTGCTATAAGTTTATACCGTTCAAAGATATTATCTAAGAGTGAACCTGGTGCTTTAAGATCAACTTCTTCTATAATAGTTGTACCTGATCTTGCAAGATCTCTAGCCTCAGATAATAACTGACCCAGAACTACATCAGCTGCTCTTACTTGCATATGGTTTAGAGTTAGAGCTGTGGTCTTTTTATCAATCGGTGTACTTTTAAGTTTATTTAGTTCACCTCCAAAGCTATTCTTAACCCAACTTGCAAGTGCCTTTGGTTCTATTTCAACTAATCTAGTATGACCAGTATCACTAATAAACCTTTGTAAGTTTTCAGCTATTTCCAATAAATCCTCTCTAGTAGCTTTATTCTCAAAAGCCAAATAGGAAGGAATATCACCAAGAGCTTTAGCAACAGCTAATACTTCACTATGGACTGAACCAGGATTAGATACATTTAATCTTCTTATCTGTGCCTCTGTGATCATCCCTTTAGGAGACCCATCTTTCTGATTAATATCATTCCTGATAATATATTGGTCTCTAACACCTTCTACTGGATTGGTAGATACAGTAGATAAAGCAGGGTTATCAGTTACATCACCACCTTTATAGTAAGCAGGATTCTCTCTCGGATGTCCATTAGCTAAGTCAAATTCTAGTTGTTGTTCTGCTAACTCTAGTTGTGCTTTACCTTGTTTACGGCTAACTATACTTAGATCACGATTAGGACCAAAGTCTATTGAATTCTCATTTGCAAATTCAGCAATGTATTGATCTCTCTCTGCCTTTGATAACCTTTTCCAATATCTTGGTTTCTTCCCAGTAAGTCTAGCATTTTCAGTTTCAGCTAGGAATTGAGCCCTGGCACCTTTTTCAAGCTCTATAGCTTTATTAAGGTTATCTATCTGAGCACTCTTAGCAACAGCTTCCATACCCTTATCAGGGTTAAGATCAAGCTTTTTAGCTTCCTTTATTGCCTTTGCTGATCTAGCTCTTAAACCCCATCCTCCAGCTTCTAGAAACGTTCCAATAACACCACCAACCATTGCACCTTCTCCAACGTTATATAACATTCTCTGAGCAGGTGACATAAACTCTGTAGTAGCTAATGGACTTAAATACTTAGCCCATCCTGGTCTCATTTCAAGCACTGCTGCTGCTAAGTTACCTTCTTGTGATTGATTACTGATAGCATCATACGTAGCTCCAGTAGCTGCATCAACAGCTAACCTTCCAGCCATTGTTGTCTTACCAGCTTTAGTTAGTGCAGATAAACCTTTAGCAGCTGGTGCAATTTTAGTTAAACCTTTTACACCCCAGTTTAAGGCTCCGCCTGTAGTTGCCATACCAGCGGCAAACTCAGTTAAATGTCTTACAGGTTTACCCCATTGGGTTCGCATTACTGGTTGATAATCTAATAGCCAAGGAGCTTCATATTTATATGGATCATCAGGATTAGTAGGTTTATAGAAATCCTTATCAAAGAACTTAGGTATAGAACCGATACTATTTATCATATCAACTACACCACCCACCACAGCACGTCTACCTTCCCCTGAATGAGGTGGTTCCTCTATAGGTTTTGGCTTATTACTGTAATATACCTCAGCTTTTTTCTGATCACTTTCTTCCATGGCAGCTTCCTTCCGTTCTGTTAGAACTTGCTGTTTATCCTGCCACTCTTTATCCATCTCTTCCTGAGACTTTAAATCATAATTTATTGGATCCATTTACATACCTCTTGCTTTTGGTATTAGACTATTTCTCACAACTTCATCTCTTAATAGCAGAAGGTTGATATTTTTATTCTTTAAGTTCTCCTTAAGGATTTCTAACTTCTTAGCTATCTCTATCTCTTCTTGAGAATTCATAACCTGATCTGGACCTTTAACTTGTACCCATTCTTGACCTACACCTGGTATGACAGTTCTAACGTTAATACCATCTTCTACTAGGAATTTACCAGTTTTATTCAACAACATTATTTGAGCTATACGTTTTTGAACAGACTCGTCAAACACTTCTTCCATACCTACATAACCTTTTTCAAGCATTGAGTTGAGATCTTGTGAATCAATACTGTATGGACCTACTTTCAAGATTCGACTTTTATTCATATTGTTTAGAACCTCAGCTGCTAGCTGTTCAGAAAATGGTTTACCGAAGGTTTCAGTTGCTGTAACTGTCTTACCATCAATTGTGTATGCATCGTGTCCTCCATTCTCTTCATCGTATGAAACTATAGCTTTATCTTTAATTAGATTTAAAGCTGGATCCATAGCATTAAACTCTGGATTCATTAACTCAGTAGTTCGTGTTAAAGCTCTGACAGTCTTTGCCATTGATGGTTTAGTAGTTAGCCATTGTAAGAATTGTGGACTTACGTAGTCATAACTTTTACCTACACCCATAGGTGTTATCTCATCCTTACCATTAGCTCTAAGTATCTCATTCATTATTTGATAGGGATGTCTATTGGGATACTGAGAGTTTATTGATTTTATAAATGGTGGTATTCCATCTCTATTTGTATTTTGGATAGCTGCTAAGTCCTCATCTTCAAAGACTCCTGGTATTGATATGAATGCTTTGTTCTTTTTAATTTTTTTTATATATTTTGAACCTTTACCTACCTCTGGTTTCTTACCCATATATAACCATTTTTTACCATCTTTCTCCCAATTACCATCTCCATTCTCAATTTCTAGAGCCAGGATTTTAGATTCCGCTATTGCAGCTTTTCCAGGGTCGTCGTATTGTCTACTTCTTATACCATAAAGTATTCGTTTCCTTAAAGTCTCCTCAGCAAGAGCCACCATAGTTTTTTGCTCATAGGATTGATCCTCGGGTGCTACTATTCTTTTTCCTTCTGTTACTATCTTCTGTCCAATACTTTTTACCAAATCCTTAACGTATTGATCGTTTAGTATAGGTATATATTTTTCCCACTCCTTAGCTACTTGTCCATCATAACGAAGTTCCGTTAGATGAGCTGCTGTTAGATTGTCTTGAGAATATAAAGTCATGAAAGACTGCTCAGTATAGTCCTTATTTATTTGAGCATCAGATAAGGCTTCGTATGTCTGTATATGATCTACTTTATTAGGGTCTATACCATTGTTTACTAGAAATTTTCTCGCCTCTTGAATCTCGCTTGGGCTTAACCTACCATCTGGTTTAGATCGTCTAACTTGTTCTAGTTCCAAATAGTTTTGAGCTTTGAACCCTTTCTTCCTTTCTTCTGAAGCTTGCTTTCCAAGTTTCGACCTTTGATACAAAGCAGCCTGAACAGGTTGAAAATCCTTACCCCATTGTTGTCTTATCGATACTAGTTTACCAGCAACTTCTACTTGTCCTTCTAAGATTGCATCAAGTTGATCTTGTCCTAATCTTCCATCTAGTGCCATCTTTGCTAAAAAACCGACAGCTTTATGTCTAAGTTGACCTTTCTTAATTGGATCACCACCTGCATTGATGTTGATCCAATCCATAACTCGGTTTCCTAGAGGTTGGTTACCTTTAAAACCACCTTGAAAGTTAAGATCAGATTCAAAACTAGATTGTTGATTATTATATTGATTTGTCTCGTAGGCACCTCTATCCTTTTCTCTTACAAGTTCTCTCTGTTCTTCATTGAATACATTAATATGTGCACCTGCATGTTCCCGTATAAATTCTACTGGTAGATAACCTCCATATCTACCCATAAATTGACTTTCAAAATTAGTCGCGTGTGCATTATATTCTTTAAAGTTTACCTTGTCTCCTTTAAGGTACTTATCGAAAGGTGTTAAACCATCCTGACCAGCAACATGCATAGCTTTATGATATTCATGTTGATAAGTGGTGGTACCTATCCTATGTGCTAATCCAACCTTAAATCCATATAATCTTCTACCACTTAAATTTCCAAGCTGTTCAAGAATTTCTGGTGAGACTTTACCTTCAAGGTTCTGTAATAATGTAGCGTTTAATTTCTTTTCACTGTCGTCAAGTAATTGTTTTATTCCTGCATTTTTTGCCTGTTCAAGTAAACCTGGAACACGACTTTCTAATGTCTTACCTACATTGTGTAATTCTTTAGTCTGAGCCGTATAAGCTTTTAAACCTACTTCGAATGTCTTAGGTATAAGCTCTTTTAATTCGTTTAGTGGTTCTTGCCTAGCTAACTCAGCTTTATACTTAAGCTTTAGATTCTCTTCTTCTAGCCTAAGATCATTATCAAGAGACTGTTTAACAGCTTTTGCATGTTGTGAAGCTAATTCAAAATTACCTCTTCTATTTTCTAGTTCTTTGTAATTTTTCTCTTTTAAACCTTGAAGGTAATCCCTTCTGATCTGCATCTCACTATCGTGAACTCGTTGCATACCTCGTAAGGTACGCTGAGTTTCTCTTTCGATTTGATTAACAAAGGTGGGATATTTAATTGGGTTAAAACCTTTTCGTTGACCTTGGCCACGAAAACTAAGACTCTTCATTTTTAGTTATTTGTTTTTATTTATAAGCTCATAAGAGTAGTACCAATACCTACAGCCCAGCCGATAGGTCCAGCAGCTGTTGTAGCCATACCTGCAGCTTGTAAGCCCGTTGCTGCAGTTGCATAAGCTCCTAAACCTGCTGTAGCTCCTCCTAATGCTGCATTAGCCATCCTTGCCGCTGAGCTTGATCCAGTTGGTACAGCTCCTTTAACTGGCTCTGGAGGTGGTTCTGGTGCTAGTGGATCTTGATACTCAATTATTGGTGGAAGGTTATCAGCTGGGTTTAGCAGGTCAGGTTGTTTTACTGGGTCAAGGAAGCGGCTTGCTTCAGCTTGTAAATCAGCACCTAACTTACCTAAGACAATATCCTTTTGATTAGCTACTGACTCTGATGTAGCACTTTCAAGCATCTCTTTAATCATTGTTTGATTAGATCTAAATCTTGCACCTGTGTTATCTAGATCCCAATCAGCTCTTTGTAGATCTAAGGCTGATTTGATTTGAGATGTTCTCATGTTTCTATTTAGCTCTTGGAAATCAAGGTTTGTATTTTCCAAAAGATTTAACATGTCTACTCTTATCGCCTCTAAATCTAATTCTCCTTTCTGTCCTGTTAAGGATAAGCCTCTATTGACTTCTTTAAATTCTCTATCAGTTGTAGCTAAGTTATCTAATGTTTTTAAATCAATCTTATCACTTTCGATAACTGATCGCGCTTCTTGACCTAATGCTCCAACTTTAGTTTGCCTTGCTTGTACATCTGCAGTTGCCTTACCTCTCATTAATGTTTCAACTAGATAGGCATTCTGTCTACCAACCTCAGCTAATATATTTTGTATTGCTTTAGCTTGAGATCTTCCTGTTTGACCTAGTTGTGCTTTACCTGCAGCTTGTAATGCTTTGATATTTGATTCAGTTGTATCGAATGCTGCTTTAGCTTTTTGATCATCAATCTGACGAGTGAGCATATCATTCTCAAAATCTGCTCTCGTTTTAGATTCAAATATATCAATACCTAATTTGTACTGATCAAACTTACTTTGTGCTTCTTGTGCTCTTAAGTTTTGAGATAATGCATCCTTTGTATAACCAGCTTTACCAGCTGCATCAACCATCCCAAGCTGGGTATTAGCTGTTTTAAATTTAGATTGAACAGCTTCTTGTTTTACATTGGTTAGCTTTTTAGCTTTCTGACCTTCTATACCACCTTCTACATCTTTTAAACCAAGCTGTAAAGCTGCTTTCTGATAACCAGTAGCACCTGTTGCTTCATAGAGATCTTGTATTAGTGATGCGTTATTGAAAGCTGCTTGAAGAAACTCTTCATCTAGGACTCTACGTTCTCTTTCCAGAGCGTATTCCATCCCAGTTTGATTAAGAGACTTTTGGGTGTTTACCTCTGTATTACGTTTAGCTACTAACTCTTGTTCACGTTTGAATTCATAATCAGCAACTTTTAAACCATATACATAATTCTTATTTGCAGTCTCAATTGCATAGTCTCTTTCTGCCTTTGAATTAGCTCTTTGCTTTTCAACTGTTTCTTTTTGGAAGTCATATAGCTTCCATTGCTGACCTTGGCCTGGTCTCCAATCTCCTTCAACGTGGCCAGACCCGACGTGTGCCTCATAATCCGTAATACCAGATTCTTCACTACTTACACCTGGTCTATTCCATTGCCAGTAGTAATCCTGTAAGTTCGAGTTAAATTGATGATCTACTTGCTCTCTTTGATAATCTAGAGATCTTTCACTATCTGATTTACCGAATAACCCCATTTAATTCCTCCTATAAAATCTTGGTGAGTAATATCCCTCCCACATCATTGATGTAATAGACACAGGGAATGGTGTGTCACTTGAAACTTTTAAAGTAAAGTTATCTGTTTTTTGGTGTATTGGTACCATGACTACTGATTGGTCATCAAGTGGTACATCATTAGCTAAGTTAAAGTTTGCAAGTATTACTGGGTGTACATCAATATAATCAGCAGTACCAAATCTCTTAAGTTTAAATCCTACTAAACCACTTAAACCTGTACTAAATTTCATTCTAGCAACTGTTAATGATGCACTGAAATCAGATCTAGTACCCTCCTCATCTAATCGATAATAGGTTTTAGGCAAGGTAATATCTAATGTATATTTAAAGCCAACAATAACTCGACTAGCAATACTACTAAAATCTTTATTTGGTACTTTAAAATATGTACCTGTCCCATCTGTAGCTACGGTTGGAGTAGTAGTAAAACCACTTTCAACAAAGGTAGGGTTATCTATATCAGATGCTGAACTTGCAATAACAACAACAGGCTCTAAACCAGTTACATTATTAAAAGGTATATAACATTTACTATATGGATTAACAGGATCTGTTTGCTCATAAGCTACTGAACTTGCAGCTGCATATAAATCAACACAAGGATTCATCTTCTGACCATCAGAGTTAACAAGTATCTGTTCCTCTGGTGTTTGGTTAATACTTGCAGACAGTAAAGTGTATTGACCACCTTGCATAGTTACAGCATAGAAAGAATCACTATCTATAGCTATTGACTGTACGTTTCCTGGTAGTTCCCATCTAAACCATGATTGCATGATCTCTCTTTGACCATCACTGAAAGTTCTATAAAAATATACGTCTTTCTTTGTTGGTCCATGCATCGCTACAAAAGAGTTCTGAGGTGATGCAATGAGTTCAGTTACTGAAGATGGAATCCATTCAGATACTATTCTTCCAATGTCTAATACAGTTGGGTTCATCTCTTGACCAGCTGTTCTCATTTGGAATATACGAGAATAACTAGGAGTCTTACTAATGAAGATAATGTTCGTACCGTTATCTACAGGATCAATATCTATATCCATCTCATAGTTTGAGATACCACGAATAATAGTTGAGGTAGGTGTCAGTATTCCATTAGGTGCATACATCATGAACTGCTGATTTCTACTGAATAGGACTAAACCCTGTGCAGTTGGTATTACACCTGTTAGAACTGTTGGTCTAATACTTGATGTGTTTAGATCAACTGGGTCACTAGCAATCTGTGTTAAAGCAGATACATGATAGAAGTTATAAAACTCGTTTGCTTGACTCATAGATACATTATCTTTAGTCAAGAATCCAAGACGACTTGAATGGAAGAAGGCTTGTTGTATCTTCTGTCCTACAAATGTAGGGTGACTATTTGTTGTATCGTCTCCTACTAATCTTTGTGTCCAAGATATAGGTTTAAAAGTGAAAGTATTAGCAGCTGTATTAACTAATTCATGTGGCATTGTACTAGCTGTTAGACCAGGTGACACATCAGGAGCTATATACTCCTCCCAATAACCAGATCCACTTACACCATCATCAGCTATAAATCTTGAGTAATAGGTATCTTGTGCTGAGTTAGCAGTGTTGAATACTTTAACAACTCTATTATGTAATGATCTATCAGGCAGTGTAGTTACGTTAGCAACTTGATTCTGATAAGTTACTAGTCGATCATTATCAGCACCACCTTTACCAGATAGTGTGAAAGCTACAGTACTAGATATTTCTAATGATGTATCTAATCTTGTAACAGTTAGATTATCAAAATCACCTGTCCATCCATCTATATCACTTTTAAGATCTGTAAGTATAGTATCTATATCAGCAGAGTCTGGTGTTGTATAAGTAGCTATTTGAGTTGTACTACCTATTTTAATAGAAACTGAATATGTTGTTTGAGGTGTGACTGCTTTAATCTTAACTGTTCCAACTTTATTAGCAGTGAATGATGGTGCTGCTTGAGTTGTAACGGTAATACTTTTATTAGTAATTATTGTTGTATCTTGTACCGTTAAGACATCATAATCAGTTGCCTTAGTACCTGTTAAATAGTCTGTATTACTTGAACCAGAATAAGTAATAGTAGCTGCTACTCCACTGGTAGCATTCCATATATAAACAGCTGTACCTTTAATACAACCTATATACTTTTCATCTCCATCTCTATGGATGTAGAACCATTTAGCATTAGCATAGATATTCTCATTACCTAGATCCTTTAAGAATTTAAAACCAGGTCTTTTAGTTAAACCAAACGTAGGGTCTGGATATGCATTAACACAATCTACAAGTTGACCTGGTAACTTCTTATCATCTGGTTGTCTAGATACTCCACCTAAATAGCTCTGTACTCTTTGTGATACATTTGGCATTATCTTTGAAGGGCTTTGTAAGGTTCATAACTGTTATAGAAATTCCCACCTGCGGGGTGACCAAAGAATGAAAAGCTACCTTGGTTGCATTCATACTCAAGAGCTTGTGCTCTGCAGTAGATTTCTTTTTCTTTACACATTTCATATAGTGCTTGGTCTCCAACAATACGGCTAACAGCAAAGCAGGAAGCTCTTGAAGTTATATAGTCTTGAATCGGTCTTGGTATATCTACCCAATCAAAGAACCAAACTACATCACATTTAACTTCCTCTTTAAATATATCTGAATGAGCCATACGGTCATATAGTTTTCCATTTCTTCTTACTACATCTTTATCTCTGTAGTCTCCATTATCAGCCAAGTCTATTTGTATAATATTGCTAGGTATAACAATTTCATTATTAACATCAGGAGTGAATGGATAGCCATACTCTTTATTGAAAGTCCATCCTTCAGCCTGTACTTCTCTATTTACTTGTAGTAGAGCTTCGTATGCAATCGCAACGTCTGGGTTGGTTTGATCGAGTGTTGTAACAGGAGCTTGACCGACTGACGCTAATATTTGATTTACCGCTGGTAGCTCTGTAGCAGCGTTAGTGGTTGGGATAGGCATAATTATATATAAAAAAAAGGGAGCCATAAAGACTCCCATTAAACTTAGAATGCAGAAGGAGCTGAAGCACCTACATACAATTCAACAGCAGCAGCTGGATTAACATAATCCGCACCACATGCTAAACGTCCAAGGATAACGTCACCCTGATAAATCACGGAAACATCGCCTTTGGTTACTTGTACTGAAGGACCAATAGCTTCTACCATACC
>MDTB01054809.1_pt1 | contig 12975 bp, 12 predicted proteins | sample 811161 | NCBI WGS metagenome assembly MDTB01 (sample SAMN05326650, study PRJNA326480) | marine metagenome | isolation source: seawater | place: Mediterranean Sea | collected 2009 | reverse complement strand
GAGTTTTATAAAAGAGACAAATATGTAGATAGTTATCACGTAATTTCACCAAAAGTTATGAAAGAACTTCAAAAATTCACATCAAAGCCTATAACTTATATTCCATTCTGGGTAAATCAAAATATATGGTTTGAAATTAAAGATAAAAAGAAAATAAGAACAAAGCACAATATACCTGCTGACTCTTATGTAATTGGTTCTTTTCAAAGAGATACTGAAGGTAAAGATTTAAAAAGTCCAAAATTAATTAAAGGACCTGACAGGCTTGTAGAAATTGCAAAATATTATAAAACCTTAAATACGGACTTGATTGTTCTTCTTTCTGGTAAAAGACGACAGTATATTATGGCCGAGTTAAAAAAAGAAAACATAAATTTTTTGTATTACGAAATGGCAAGCTTTGAAGAATTAAATGAATTTTATAATATTCTAGATTTATATATTGTCTCATCAAGAATAGAAGGTGGGCCGCAAGCAATTGTTGAAAGTGGGATATCAAAAACTCCTATAATTTCAACTGATGTAGGGTTTGCTTCGGAAATTCTATCAAATGAATCCATTTTTAATATGAGTAACTTCAAGAATGCAAAACCAAATACAGATTTTGCATATAAAAAATCAAGAGATCTAGTTATACCTGAAGGGTTTGAAAAATTTATAAAAATGCTCTCTTGAAATAAGATAATTTACTTAACTTATTTCATTTATTTTGTATTATTAAAAAGTAACAATGAGGGCGCTTAGCTCAGTCCGGCAGAGCGCTTCCCTTACAAGGAAGAAGTCACAGGTTCAAATCCTGTAGCGCCCACAGAGGTTTTTCAGAAACTAATCTCTTCTGAAGTACTTTCTATTTCCTAATTTTTCAAAATCATCATTTGAATAATATGAAGACTTGCTTTCGTCTTGAATTAATGAATTTATTGAATCAATATTTAACAATGATCTCTCAATAACTTTTTTCCCAGCCTCTATACATAAACGGTAAACATCAATGACTTCTAAATTTTTATTTATATCAAATATTTCTTGATCAATAATATCTCCTGTGTCGATTCCTTCATCAATGTGATGTAATGTCACGCCATGTATAGGTTCTTCGTTCTTTAATGCCCAGTTAATTGGGTTGACCCCTCTATATTTAGGTAAAGGTGCATTGTGTAGATTTACAAAGTAGTTAAATTGTTGAATTAAGTCATTTTTAAAGATTTTCCTAAAATACACAGATATACCAATAGAGTTATCTTCAATATTTTCATGGATTTGATTAAACTCTATAATTTTAACATTTTTTCTCATACAGAAATCTACTACTGATTCTTGCCACTCAGGCTCTGGACGATCTGGAATAAAAGTTACTGATTTTTCATTTTTTAATAAGTAATCGATTGTAAAAATACACAACTCACCTCTTCCAAAAATGTAATAATCGAACATTTTTAAATTATATCAAATTAAATAGATTGTATTTTTGTTTAATTCTGGTTTGTCGTAAATAATATTTTGGATTTTGAAGTAAAAAATTATTATTAATTAAGCCGAACAAATCAAAACCAAACTGATCTTTTTTCAATGATTTTAATTTATCTTGTATAAACGTCGGATGACAATCAATATCAAATTTTGAAGTATGATTTTTATACCTTTCGCTAACTCCGCTAAACCATGCCTCAAAAGCTTCTTCTGGTGTTCCTCCACCTCTGTCACCATAAGTATTGAATTCTCTAAACCAAGCTCTTGCAAACCTTCCTCTGTCGTGTGCAATAATTTTTTTTGTTCTAAAAGTTGTGTCATAGTTAAACAAAGGTATATTTATAAATTTTACATTTGGCATCTCTAAAATCTTTCCATTTAATGTAGGTATACAAAGGTCTCTACCTCCGTTAAGTTTAATTTCTTTGTATTTTCTTTTATTTAATAAAACAGTTTCAAAATTGCTTATTTGGTACCTATAAGGATCATAAAACTTTACTTTCGGCAATGCCAAAGCTGGTTCATCTTTATATATTTCAAGATAATTCAAAAGTCTTTCTTTGTCTTTTTCGTGTAAAAACATATCTAGAGAAATATTCAGGACCCAATCGCCTTCTGCTTTTTCAAAGCCTTCGTGAAAGACTTTACCAATTTTACTCCACGTAAATTCTTCCTCCCATCCATCGCCTACTGAAAAAACATCATCAGAGAAAAAAGAATAGCAATTAAGACCCTCTTTCCAAGGATCCATTCTTTCTTCTGGATTGGTCATGTGTGTAAAAATTGATAAGTCCATTATTCGTGATTATATACTGCAGGTATAAATAGGAAATATTTGATATATATTTTTTTTGAAATTATTTAATTTTTTTTTGTTAGTAGAATTTTTTAGATGACATATGTCCCATTTAATGACTTAAGCAGAATTCATAAGGATACTATTGATGACTCTTTTAGGGTTTTCAGAAAAATAGTTAATAAAAGCCAGTTTGTTTTAAATGACTATATAAAAAATTTTGAAAAAGACTTTGCTTCATATACTAAACAAAAGTATTCAATTTCTTGTGCAAATGGGACCGATGCAATAGAACTTATATTGAGAGGCCTAGAAGTAGGACATGGAGACGAGGTCATACTGCCTACGAACTCATTTATTGCTACTTCAATTGCAGTAAGTAGATGCGGTGCAACACCAGTATTCGTTGACAATGATGAGTTTTATTTAATAGATACTGAAGACGTAAAAAGAAAAGTTACAAAAAGAACAAAAGCAGTAATTGCAGTAAATTTATATGGACAAATGGCGGACTTAAATACGCTATCTAAAATTACTAGAAAAAATAATATCTTTTTAATTGAAGACGCTGCTCAATCGCATGGTGCTCATGATGTAAATTTTAAAAATGTAGGTGACTATTCAATAGCAGCTGCATATAGTTTTTATCCTGGTAAAAATCTTGGTGCTTGGGGAGATGGTGGTGGTGTAACTACAAATAATAAAAAGCTTGCAGAAAAATTAAGTGCTTTAAGAGTGTATGGAAGTGAAAAAAAATATTATCACAAATACCAAGGATTTAACTCGAGACTTCAGCCATTTCAAGGATACGTACTTTCTAAAAAGCTTCTTGATTTGGACTCTTGGAATCATGAGAGATTAGAAATAGCAAAAACTTACAATGAAGCTTTTAAAAACAACTCAAGAGTAATTACTCCTAAAACCTTTAAAGAAAATAAGCACGTTTGGCACCTATATGTATTAAGAGTTAAAAATAGAAATAAAGTTATAAAAGAAGCGTTAAATCTTGGAGTAGAGCTCTCAATTCACTATCCAGTTCCTATACATAAACAGCTAGCGTATAAAAATCATAAGCAGAGTTCAATTAAATTTAATAATGCGGACAAGTTTTCAAAAAATATTGTATCACTGCCAATATTTCCAAAAATGAAAAAAACTGAAGTTACAAAAGTTATAGACACATTAGTTAAAGTTAGTCAGTAAATCTATAATTTAACATAGGGAGAAATTATGAATACGTTATTGGTAGGTGCAGGATATTGGGGCAAAAACTTTATAAGGATTTTGGAAAAGGAAACTAATAAGTTTGAACTAAAATATATTGTTGATACTCAAACAAAAATTCCTGAATACAATTCTTTTAGTAATCTCGAAGACCTCGAAAATTATGTTGATGATATTGATGCAGCTATAGTGTCTACTCCAACGAAAACACATTATGAAATAGTCAAGTTTTTACTAAAACATAATGTTAATGTCTTGGTTGAAAAACCTCTTACAACTAATTTAAAGGATGCTGAAGAATTATATGACTTAGCTAGTGAAAAAAATAAAGTTTTGTTGACAGATCATACCTTTCTATACAATACCTCAATAAATTACATTAACGAATTAATTGAAAATAAAGATATCGGAGAATTGCTACATATCAGTTTTGAAAGAACTAATCTTGGTCCAATTAGATCAGATGTAAGCTCTTTGTGGGATCTAGCTACACATGATATATCTATAATGAATGCCTTTATTAAAGATGAGATAACAGAATTTTCTGCATCCGGATATATAAAAGGGGATTCTGAACTTCACGATATTGTTAATGTTTCAATAAATTTTCCTTCAAAATTTGTTTCAGTTTTCGCTAGCTGGCTACATCCTGAAAAGTCTAGAAAAATAAAAATTGTTGGGTCAGAAAAAATGATTATTTACGATGATATTAATAACAATGAGCCAATAAAAATATTCAATAAAAAAGTTAATGACTTTTCCGAAAAAAATAATTACTTTGGTTCAATCTTTAACTTTTCAATTGGAGATGTTACAAGCCCATATTTAGAATTAAAAGAGCCGTTAGTAGAAGTTGTTAAGGATTTTGAAAATAGAATCAATAACTCAAAAGACATAAATAAACTTAATACAAAAGAACTAACATTAAAAACTATTCAAATTTTAGAAGATTTAGAAAGTTCACTAAATAATTAATATTAATTTAAATTGTATTTCACAGCTAATGTATTATTTAGAAAATGACTTACGTTAAACGAAGTACCACCAGTAATTAATATCATCCCTATTGATTTTATATTATTTTTTTATATTTTTTAAAATCATTAGAAATTTTATCTTTATTAGACTATTTATTAATGAATATTGATACTGCAATGATTCTAGCTGGTGGGCTTGGAACTAGGTTCAAAGAGTACACCAAAGACATACCTAAACCTATGATAAAAGCTAATGGCCAACCCCTCTTAATTCATATAATTAACTTTTATAAGTCTTATGGGGTAAAAAATATAATTGTTCTTGCAGGGTATAAAATTGAAAATATTCATGATTATTTTAAAACTAATGGAAATCAACTTTCTTCTGATGAAAATACATACTCTTTTAACGAAGAGATGAAAATAAAAATAGTTGATACGGGAAAAGACACAATGACTGGTGGAAGGATTAAGAAAGGTTTTAAGTATGTAAAAAATAATTTCTCATACCTTACTTACGGAGATGGAATAGCAAATGTAGACCTTATGAAATTAAAAGATTTTCACAAAAAATTTTCTCCGATTGTTACACTTACAGCAGTAAGGCCCCCTGCCAGGTTTGGAAGTTTAGATATTGAAAACGAAAAAGTTATAGCTTTTAATGAAAAAAAGCAAGCAAATGAAGGTTGGATAAATGGGGGATTTTTTATTCTTGATAAAACCGTCGTAAATTATATTGATAATGACAATCAATCTTTCGAAAAAGAACCTCTTTCAAAGCTTTCTAAAGAAAATAAATTAAATGCTTATAAACATAACGGACTATTTAGGCCAGTTGACACTATCCGTGAGCTAGAAATATTAGAAAGAGAATTGGAAAATAATGATTTCGATTTTTAATATATGAATAATTTTTGGAAAAATAAAAATGTTTTAATTACTGGCCACAGTGGTTTTAAAGGTTCTTGGTTGTCATTGATGCTAAAGAATTTTGATGCAAATATTTTTGGTATATCTTCTGAGCCTAGAAAAGGAGTGTACGAGTTAACTTCTATAAGTTCACTACTACATGAAGAATTATTTTTTGATTTATCAAATGTTGATATTGACGTAAATAGCAAAATTAAGAATTTTAATCCTGATATTGTTTTTCACTTTGCAGCTCAAAGTTTAGTAATTAAAAGCTATGAAAGCCCCTTAGAAACTGTTAAGTCCAATATTCTTGCCCCAGTAAATTTAATTGAAAGTCTTCACACTAATCTAGATAAACTAACCTTAGTAGTAGCAACTACAGATAAAGTTTATAAGAATCCTGGAGATAAAAATCAGGAAGATGGAGAACTTGGTGGATATGATTTTTATAGTAACACAAAAGTAGGAAAAGAATTAATTATTGATGCTTATAAAAATCATCCAAAATATAAAAATTTTAATTTTAATAAAGTTAGATCTGGAAATGTAATCGGGGGTGGAGAAAGGGGTGAAAATAGATTATTTACTGATTTAATTTATTCAATAAATCACAATAAGCCAATTGAATTAAGAAATCCAGAGCACATTCGTCCATGGCAGTACGTATTAGATTCACTATATGGATATTTATTAATTGCACAAAAAAGTTTTCAAGAAAATAGCTCAGAAACATTTAACTTAAATTCAGAAATTAATAATCAATACACGGTAAAAGATATCGCAGAACTTTTTAAAAAAAACTCAGATTATGAAGAACAAATAAAAATTACAGAAAACGCTATTTACAAAGAGGTTGATGAATTAAGAATTAACTCATTAAAAGCAGAAAAAGATTTATTGTGGAATGCAAAACTTAAAATTCCAGAAATTGTTGAAAAAATAATTGACTGGGAAAGTTTTCACAACAAAACTCAAACTCCTGATTATTCCTTAAAAGAAATTCAATCTTACTTATCTATTTAATATTTTTTTGCCAAAAAATTTTATTTTTTTTATAGTTTTAGGTTTTAATCGAGGAATAAATGATCTAATAAAAAGTTTGTAATCTAAAATTTGTAATCTATTTGGTACGCCTTCCGTAAACCACTCTCTTCTCCATGCCCCTCCGGCAAAGTGCCTAATGACTGTATCTTCATATTTTGTTTTATTAATTAAAAACTTACACTCTGACTCTCCTCTTATTTCAGTCACATTCCAATTTGTTGGAAGTATTTCAACATTCTCATGTAGTTCCTCTAAAGAATAAGTGGTAAATTCATTCACATTAGAATGCCAGCCATAATTTGGATAATCCCAAAATGATTTTTGAGAATGTCTTTTTATACCTGCAAGATAATACCAACTAGCTTGCTCTCTAAAGTCCATTACAAAACTATTTTTAAAACCAAAATATTCGTGTTCTGTTATATGGTTTTTTAATTTTTTGTGCCTGTCATCATCAAGTATTAGATCAATCAAGTTTCTTGTCCAAGGATTTATTTTTAGAGAAAAGTGCCCCATACAGTGTGTATTTGCTGAATCTATAGAGTAAGTGAAAGATTTATTTGTTATGTAGTCTAATTCTTTGTTTACTATGCACATATCAGCATCAATTTGAGTGATATAATCATTGTCTTTTAAAACACCTTCTTCGAGAAGATCTCTTATTAATTTAAACTTTAACCATGTAGGATGCTCTCTATATTTTTCCTTTACATTCAAATATTCAAGATATTGAAAATTGTGAATTTTTGCATATTCTTTATTTCTTGGAGACATGTTTTTAATAAAAAACTCCTGCTTCCAATTTTCAAAATTAGAAGTTGCCATAAGTATTTTTTTTGTCATTTTTACCTCAGCGCTGATGCGTAATCACCAGTTTTAGAACCTTGCTTAAATAAGGGTCTTGTTGCCCAGTAGACGTTTAATTCAAGTTTATACATTTGATAAGCTAGTTCCCAATCGTAAGAAAGATGAAAAATTGTAAAATTTGTGAGCAATTTTTTTGCAACATCTTTTTTTACTATATAGGAATCTGCACAGTTACTGGCTGGGTGTTCAACTTTTTGAGGTTTTGAAAATAATATTTTTTTACCTATCTTTCTATATATAAAATTATTTCCAATTCCACTTCCAATAAAAACTACGTCCCAATTTGAATTCTTAAGACTATTAATCACTTTGTTGTACCCTTTGGTAAATTTTTTAACTGGAATTACGTCATCCTCTAGAATTAAAGAATATTCACTCTTTGAATTAGCGGCTTGTCTTAATGCTTCAATATGTTTAAAAAAACATGATATCTCAGCATCTGATAATTTTCTATATTCTAAATTATCCAACTCCCATAATTCAAAAATTTTTTCTTTAAAAATACCTGGATTTTCAATATATCTTTCATTGACTTTTACCATTTCCAATTTTTCCTTATCAAAATCTTCTATAAATTTGTAATCTTCAAAATTAGAATTCAAAAAATTGTCTAAATACCTCTTTCTATCTTTTAATTTTGAATAGTGAATTATGTATACAGGAGTGCTTATTCTTTTCATTTTTAATAATTAATTTTCATTACTCGCCAGTTTTAGTGTTAATAAGATTATATTAATTAGTGTGAATATATTGATATTTAATTTATTTTATTGGATATTATTTATTTTTGGTAAAACTGTAAATGACCTAATATTTAAATCAAAAAATATAGCAAATATACCTATATCAATTTTTTATCCTGTATATTCTCTTTTATTCATTGGTAACCTATCCTTTTTGTTAAATTTTTTTATAAATGGAAACATGATAAATTTGATTATTTTTATTTTGTTTGTTTTATCATTGTTATTTCAATTTTATAAAAGATTTAATTTTGAAAAACAATTTGTATCAACAACATTAATAAATTCCTCAATTGCAATCTCTTCATATGGAATAAATTTTCATTACGATGCAGGAGGCTATCATTTACTTAATCAAAATTGGATATTAAACAATAAAATAATTTTAGGTATTAGCAATATTATTTTTCCACTTGGAAATCAATCATTATATGAATATATATCATTTAATTTTTGGTTAGAAAATAACTTTATTTTTCTTCATTATTTGAATCTAATATTTTTTACACTTTTGTTTAACTTTTTTTATTTCGCAATAAAACAAAGCACCAGTGATTTCTTTAAATTTTCTTCTTTAGCTTTGCTTGCCTTTGCATTTCTTGACAACTTTGGTTTAAATGGAGGTGCTAATGGGTTTCCTAATATACAAAATGCCGGTAAACCCGATATACCAGTTGCTATTCTGTTAATAGTAATTAATTTATTAATTATAAATTTTATATTCGAAAAAACTCCTAATATTAACTATTACAAAATGATGATCTATCTCGGATTATTTCTGATACAACTTAAGCCAACAAGTTTTCATATTCTTGTTCCGCTCTTATATATAATTTGGAAATATAGAAAAACTTTTATTACAAAGAAATTTTTAAAATTTAATTTATCTTTATCTTTTTTATCTTTATTGTGGCTTCTAAAAAACATAATGACTACAGGGTGTCTATTGTTTCCGGTTAAATTCACATGCGTTTCTAGCTTAAAGTGGTACAGCAGAACTATGGTTTCAAGTGCAAATCAACACTACTCTTCTACTTATGTTCCTTACGAGTTTGGAACAAATATAATTGACTGGTTTAATGTTTGGAAAACTCTAAATTACAACGAACAAATAATAACTAATTTTTCATGGTCGTTTATTGTAATTTTTATATCATGCTTAATTCTTGGTAGAAAGGTTGAAAGAAGTTTTGGTGACTTAACTTTTCTTAGGGTTTATTTTATATTTAGTGTTGTAGCATTCTTTATATCTGTCCCGCTTTTTAGATACTTTTTTGGTATTTTTACACCATTGATTTTTATTTTTACTATGAACAGAAAGCTCAAACCAATTTTAAATAAAAATACTTTAATAAGTTATTTATCAATAATCTTTATTTTTCTAAGTCCATTTTTAATTGTTAGGGGCTTTAGTTTCAGTAAATTTATAGAAGACCCACTATTATTTACAGTACTTGAAGCACCTGTTATTGAATATCAAGAAAACACTAATTGGGGCTATAGCCCTGTAAAAGATGAATTTTCAAATAAAGAAACTTATGGAGTAAACGAATTTGGAAAGTGCTGGTTGAATATAGAATGTAATCCAGAAAATAGAGAAATATACATAAAAGAAATTTATGGATACAAAATGATTACAGAGAGTAGGTAAGCATAAAATGGATGATTTATTTGAATTTGTTTACTGTATAGATAAGAAATATAACAAGCAAGCTTTTCTGTCTATTTCATCATTGATTGAACATAGTAACGGAGTTAAATTAAAAATTAATTTAATTCATAAATCACCAAACTCTTTTAATAAATACAAAAGAATTATCAACAAAACTTATCCTGAGATTGATTTAAATATCGTAAAATTTAAATTTAATATCAAAGGTTATCCAAAATTAAAAAATGCACATGTGTCTGAGGCCACTTATTATAGAATATTTATTGGTGATCATATTAAAACAAGTTCTAATTTTATAATTTATATAGATGCAGACGCATATATTGTAAACAGTCCTTTTTTACAAATTAAAGAATCTATAGATAATATGAGTAAAAAAAATATTTTACTTGGAGCAAAAACAACTGACTATTTTTCTATGCAACAAAGTTTAGATATTTTTGAAAGATTGGATATTAATGACAAGTATTTCAACGCAGGAGTTTTGGTTATAAATTTAAAGAAATGGAATGAGGAAAGTATATCTTCAAAACTTCAACAACAAGTTAAAAAAATTGAAAATGAAATTGTTTATTGGGATCAAGATGTTTTAAATTCATTCATAAATGGTGATTATTATGAAATTTCAAATGAATTAAATCATATTGTAAATTTAAATCTAAAAGAAAGTTTTGACGCTAATAGGGTGAAAATAATTCATTATGTAGGTGGATTAAAACCGTGGGATAAAAAAGGTAGAGAAGCTGATCCGAATACCTACTATCAATCACTTAATAAAAAGTACCTCACTTAAAAACAATTTTTTTTAATTTCTCAATAAATAACTTTTCGTCATAAAAATCTTTTATTGTTTGTTGAGAGTTTTTACTTATTTTTTCAAGAACTTGGTTGTTAAAATATAAATCTTTTATAAACCTATTCCAGTCTTCTATATTGTTTGATTCTAAAAAAATTATATTTTCATTTGCTACAAATCTACTTGGATCCCAAAAACCATTTGTTTTTGTAATTATTACCGGAGTTCCAACCGACATTGATTGGAGACAAACGCTCTGACCTGAAGGTTGTAAGGAATCTTTTAAAGGGATGATTGTAAACTTTGCACTTTTATACAAATTTTTTAATTCGCTATCAGTAATTGCCTGATTAAACCAATCACCAGAGTGTAAAATTATATTATTGTATTCAAAATCATCTAACGAAAGCTGTTTTGATACAACTATAAAGTTGATTTCTCTATTTGAATTTACAATTTTAACCAATGTATCAAAATCTCTATTTCCATCATTGCCAACAAAGAGTATATAGTCTCTATCTTGGAAAATTTTTTGACCACTATCAAGCCAAAAATTTGTATTAATACCAAAAGGTACCAGATAGAATTTATTCTTAAAATTTGGAAATAGATTAATTGCGTGCTTATATTCACCTTCACCCAAAAAAATAAAGCTTGATGATGAAATTAGAAATATTTGTAAAAACAATTTTTGGAAAATACTTATTACTAAATTTTCTTTTGGTTTTGAAAAAAGACCCATAACTATTACAGAAAGTGTTTTTTTTGAAAACAATTTTGATATTAAATACATTGGCAATATTGATAAACCTAATCGATCATTCGTAGAAACTATATGGGTAGATTTGAAAATTTTTTTCAAATTTTCAAATGAAAAAATTAAATGAAAAAAAAATGGCAAATTACTTAACTTTCTTAATACCTTATCTAATATTTCGGTGAATTTGCTAAAACCTGTTATTAAAGTGTCGCTTGAAAGCATTTCAACAATATCAATTTTTCCAAATTCCTCTTCAAATGAAAAGTATCCATAAAAAAACTCTTTTGAGTTTATATTCGATTGAGCAATTCTCTCTTTTCTTCCACTTCCAAATACATAAAGTATTTTCTGTTTTTTATCCATCTTGACATATTATATAAAGATTTCAATATTGAACTAACACGCAAAAAATATAAAACCTTTTAGTGACAATTAAATATGAGATTCTTAAACTGTATTTAATGGATATTTCAGTTCTTATGAGTGTTTACAATAACGAAAACACCGTGGGCAAAGCCATTGACAGTATATTGACTCAGAATTTTAAAAATTTTGAATTTTTAATTAATGATGATTGCTCGACAGATGCAACACTTAATATCATTGATTCATATGCTAAAAAAGATAACAGGGTCAAAATTTTTAAAAACAAAGAAAACCATGGATTGACAAAATCGCTTAATTATTTAATTACTCAAGCAAGCGGATCTTTTATAGCCAGACAAGATGGAGATGACATAAGTTTTATGAATAGACTCACTCATCAAATAAACTTTATTAAAAATGAAAATATTGACGCTTGCTCATCAAGGGCAATAATAAAAAAATCAAAAAGAATTATTCCAAATTATTCTTACTACCTTCCTCCAAAATTAGTTATAAAAGCTAAAAATCCATTTGTGCATGGAACAATTATGATCAAAAAAAGTGTACTAATGAAACTTGGTGGATATAATGAAAAGTTTTATTATGCCCAAGACTATAAGCTCATGAAAGACCTTATAGAGAATAACTATAAAGTTAAAATTATAAAAAAACCTCTCTATGAATTAAATATGGAAAATAATATATCAAGTTTTCACAGAGAAGAACAAGAATATTATGCAAAATGTGTAAGAAAAGATATAACTCCAGCTTAAAGATTATTTATTTGGAAATATCTTTCCAAAAAATATAATTTCCATAATCTCAAACCATTAATCCTAGATTTATTTATAGACAATTTATTTATTATATTTTTATCAAATTGATAAACTAATTTTCCATTTTTAAAAACATCATCAACATGATTAATATTTTTATAAATCCAGTCAGAAGTATTTATAACAAAACCTTTTTTTGATCTGCTCAAAAAATCTTTGTCAAAATCTTTTTCTAAGTATTTATTCAGTATTGGTTTTGTAATGCTTCCATTTTTATATGATTCATCATGAGAAAATATATATTCTACTAACCTATTGTCTACAAAAGGAGAACGAATTTCAAGTGAATTAGCCATTGATGCCCTATCAATTTTATACATCATCATTTCAGACAAGTAAAAGTTGTAATCTAATTTAAGTAAATTTTTATAGTTTAAGCTTTTTTTTTCATACATATCAAAAAATTGAATTTCGTTTTTTAAATTAAGCATATTCATTAATTTTCTATCCTCATAAAAAGACAAGTACCTTCTAACCCAATTCTTAGAGTTTGAATTTAAGTTTGTACCACT
>MDTB01040364.1_pt1 | contig 12975 bp, 9 predicted proteins | sample 811161 | NCBI WGS metagenome assembly MDTB01 (sample SAMN05326650, study PRJNA326480) | marine metagenome | isolation source: seawater | place: Mediterranean Sea | collected 2009 | reverse complement strand
TGATGACTGCCTGTCCTGCAGAAGCTATGGGTGGTATGACAGCAGATATGATGGCTGCATGCCCTGCGGATGCTATGGCTGGCATGAGTGCTCCTATGATGGAAATGATGCCACCAGATTGCATGGGAGCTATGTCTGGTGACCAAATGGGAATGATGCCACCAGACGCTTGGTCTGCAATGCCGCCAATTTATCCACCTCTAGAAAACATGGATTTTGGTGGTGGCCCTGCCGATGGCGGTTGGGGAGGAGCTCAAACAGATATTCCAATGGGGCAACCGCCAATGGATGATATGCCTCCAATGAACGATCCGATGGGTGATATGCCCGGAGCGCCGGGTGACCCAGGCGGAATGCCTATTGATCCTGGGCTTGATGCAGCTGTAGCCGCTATAGACACGACAGCGGCCGCAGGTATGGCTGAACAGGCCCCTGATTTGCCAGAAGACATGGGTGATGCCGCCGGCGGAGAGCCTTCGCAAGACGAACCAAATGATGTAATTTAAATCGACTTACTTGCATCATAAACCGACACTAGATTACTATAACTAGTGTCGGTTTTTTTATTTAAGGGTTAAATTCAATGCTTTCCGGTGCCTTAGGACTTCAAATTATATTCCGCAGACTCGGCGTAGAACTTGGGGAACAGCAGTTCAGCAAAATAAAGGGTGTTGATGAAAGGGAGCTAACTTTTCGCGAAATTAAAAATCTTTCATCGGAACATTTAATTCTCTGCCGCGCAGTCAAAACAAATATAACCGGGTTAAGCGAAACTATCGTAAAGCAGCCAATGTTGGCACACCTCAACAATGGACGCTTTGTCATAGTTATAAAAGTGGCAAGTGGCGAAAATGATGATCAAAACATCACATTTATCGACCCCAAAGCTTCAAACCCAAAACCAGAAATTATTGGTCTAAAATCTTTTAAAGAACTCTGGTCGGGCACGGGTTTTATTTTCAAGAAATCAAAAAAATTAGAAAGCCAAACTGGCACATTTAATCTGTCGGCAGTTCTTGATGAAGTGTTAGCCGACAAAATGCTCGCTCTGCAACTAACATTAATTATAATCTTCATTAACTTATTTGGTCTTGCGCCTATCATTTTTCTAATAATTGTCTTGGATAAAGTAGTTAATTATGAGAGCTATTCTACTCTTTATGTGATTGCTTCTGGCGTTCTAATTGCTCACGTATTTAACTTTTTCCTAAGCTACTACAAAACTTCAATTATAAATTTAGCAGCGGCAAAAATTGAGGCCAAATACGGTGTTCAGCTTTTCCAGCAAATTATTAATTTACCAGCCTCTACCTTTGAAAAGCAAAGTGCGCAATTTCCAAATTTAGGCGCAAATTTAAATAATATTAGACAACTTATTATCAACAAATTTTTAGGCATTATTACCGATTTTATTTCAGTGATTGTATTCACGCCAATCTTGCTCTTCTACAGTCCATTGTTAGGAAGCGTTGTGATTGCTGCTTGCCTTCTAAACTCTGTCATTACAGCGCTTCATGGCAGGCGCTCTCAAAGTGTTTCAAAAGACTTTTCACAGGCTTCATCACAAAGGCAGGAACTTCTTAAATCTGTCAGTGATGGGTTCATTGACATAAAAAGGCTTGGGTTGGAAAAGGATGTCTTGGCAGAATGGAAATCCATAGAAGGTAAATTTCTGAAAGCAAATGACAAAAATTTATCTGGGAACACATTTTTATCTGAAGTCGGCACCCTAATTAATAATGTTCTTACAGTTGTTGTTCTGTTCATAGGAGTGAATTTGGTTTTTGCTGGAACACTGTCGGCTGGGGTTTTAATTGGCGTAAATATGCTGATTGGTAAAATTTTCAGGCCTGCTCAAGCTTTGGTGGAATTTCCGGGAGAGGTGAAGAAATTGTCTTCTTTAATATCTTCATTAGCAGATACAGCCAATCTTTCTTCAGAAAATACAAAGTCTGGTAATTTCCATGATGTTTTGGGTAATGTTGTATTCAAGGATGTTTCCTTTGCTAAAGACTCAAGCATTTCACTCTTAGAAGACGCATCATTTTCAATAGACATTCATGAAACTGTTGGTGTCTGTTCGCCTAATGCCGAAACCGCCTCGACAACCGTTCAGTTAATTCAAGGGCTGTTTCCAGCAAGTTCAGGTTCAATTTTTATTGATGCTAACGATATTTCAACTTTCAATCTTCAGCATTTGCGCTCCAACATTTCACTCGTTGACAGAACAAATCATTTCTTTACAGGAACTATAAGAGATAATTTTCAACGGGTTTTGCCTAATGCTAACAATGACCGAATAATATGGTCTTGTGAGATGGCAAACTTGACAGAATCCATGAAAGAATTGCAAATTTCGCTTGATAGCGATATCGAACATGTTCAGGAAATTTGGAACCAAGATTTTAAAATTAAGTTGTCTATCGCTCGAGCTTTAATCAGAAATCCAAAAGTTTTGATCATTGACGACGTCTTTTCTCACATGGACGCTTCCTCAATAATAGAATTCAAAGATAAATTTAGTTTTCTTGCAAAAAGTAGAACTGTAATCGTCGTGGCGAAACATTTGTATAATTTGAATATGTGCAATAAACTTATGTTTTTGGATAAAAACAAGGTTGCACAATTCGGACCTACCGGACAGGTATTAGAAGAAGAAGGCCCAGCTCAGGAGTTGCTAAAGCAACAATTAAAAGTGATTAGCCCTCATTTTGAGAAGGATCTCGTTTCAGTTCTAAGGGGGCTAAAATGAGTGCGAATCAAAAAGTAAATTTGCTCCCTGGCGATTATCTCTTTAGAGAGGGTGAGTTTGGGCAAACAGCTTATCTTATTGACGAAGGAACAATAGAGCTAGTCAAGTTTACAGGAGACCAACAAACCGTTCTTGCTGAATTAGAAAAAGGTGCCCTTTTTGGGGAAATGGCTATTATAGAAAATAGTGCAAGGAGTGCATCTGCAAGAGCAAAAACAAACTGCACCTTATCAATAATTACAGAAGAAAAATTAAAAAGACACTTGTCCAGCTCACCAAATGTGGCTCTGGACATGATGCGAAAATTAGCTGGTTATGCGCGTTCAGCAAATGAAAAACTTACAAGAGACGCTTTTGCTACTGATGCTCTCGAAAAACACGATGAAACAAGTTCTGAAGTAAGAAAAAAAGATGGCAAAAGTCTGGATTTTCAAACAAAACGAACGCTTCGTGAATTCAACGATGATATTGATGAGTTCTCAGATATTTCACCAAAACGGTCGTTGACCATCTCTGGAATTTTAATAATCTGTTTGGTTCTTGCATTTGGAATCTGGGCGAGTTTTGCAAAAATCGACGTAACGGTCTCCTCAAGAGGAATGATTATGACGTCAATTCCTAACGTTGACGTTCAATCAAATTATTCATCCGTCGTGAAACAGCTACTCATAAAAGAAGGGGATTCAATAAAGAAAGGACAGCCAATTGTTACTTTCGATGAAACACTTACTGCAGCAGATTATAGGGATACTGAAGAGCAATTAATAGCGGTAGAAAAAGATTTAGACAGGACTGAGAAGGAATTAGCCTTTATTCAAGATAAAGGATTTTCTCTTCCAAGGGATCCTCTTCAGAAAGCGATTTTTGAAGATCAAGTAAAAGAAGTCGCGCTGCAAAAGCAGGAGTTTGAAACCACTTTAGAGCAATTAAAAATTGAAGCGGATGACCTTCAGTTTGAAAATGATAAACTCAATCAGCAATATATCATTAAAAGCCAACTAATGTCATTTTTGCTGGGAGAAAAAGTAAAAAAAACCTCAAATGAAAAAATTAAACGAATAGTCGATAGTAAAATTCGGGATTTGGATTTATCACTTTATGACTTGGATGCAAAAATCAAACAATTAAAAAAGGAAGTTTCTAGAACGAAGGGTTTACTAAATAAAAAGCTGATACCGCTTGAGCAATATGAGTCGTTAGTTTTTGAATTGGAGCAAGTGGAAACACAAAAAAATAAATTTTTATCTTCGCAGCTTGCCACCCTTTATCAGGAAATCAGTGACTTAGAGGACAATCTCCAGAAAACAAAAATTCAAAAAACGGAAATCGCTGTAAAAATTAAGCAGGAAGAAATTTCAAATGAAAAATTCATTTCAAAGGTATTAAAGGAAAAAAACTCAAAGCTTCAAGAATTATCTCGTAAACGAAGCGCCTTATCTGAAAAATTTATTAAACTTACACGTCAAATCCAAGATGTTGAGTTACTATCTCCTGTATCGGGAACCGTGCTTGAATTGGAGGATCGGTTTGTAGGTTCAGTTATTAATACTGGCGATGTGATTGCTACCGTCGTTCCCGAAGATGTGAACTTTCATGTTGAAGTAGACATTGATCCAGCTGATATCACTCATGTATTTGAAGGCGCAGAAGTAAAAATACTTTTAGATTCTCTGCCATCGCAAAAACACGGAGAGTTAAAAGGTTTAGTGAGAATGATTTCAAGAGATGCTGTAAGTGAAGATGTTTTTGGTGAAAAGAAAAGCGTCTATCGTGCTGAAGTAGATATCATAGAGAATAATCTGACTAGTATACCGGAAGGTTTTAAGCTTCTTCCGAGTATGAATGTGACCGGAAACATCAAATCAGGCACGCGTACCGTTATGACATTTCTAATTTTTCCTGTGATAAAGACGCTCCAAACATCATTTAGGGAGCCATAATATAACACTCTTTTGGATGAATGATTTTTGTTTCAAAAAATTTGGCTCGCCGGGACTCCTTCACACTCTTCTGCAAGTGACTGTAATTGAGTCAATTTTTTACGATTTTCTCAACTCACCCCACATTTACCCCCACACTTTTATCTAATTTTGGCTGCTCTTTAAGGGGAGGGTAGTTTCTTTTGGTGTTACTGACTGGCTTTGGCAATCAGGTATCGGTTTGTTCCAGAAGGCGGGGGCTGTGGCTGCGCGGTCTGCGGCTCTAGGACCGCGGTCACCAAGGCGGGTTACCTTGGGTGTTTGCCAAAATCACTTTCCCAAAAATTCGCTCTTGTAATATCGTTGCAACATGACTCAGCCCTTATTCGTGCTCATATTTATCTAAAGGACAAGACCATGACCAATATTCTATCGAAGACCCTGCGAAGGTCAGGGAAGACCCTGCGGCGTGGCGCGGTTTCTGCCGCCATGCTTCTGGCGCTCGGTGCGGGCTCGGCATATGCCAGCGACCTCACCATCCTTCATATCAACGACCACCATTCGCATCTGAAGCCTGACGGCCGGATGAGCCTGAAGCTCGACGGCAAGTCCACTCGCGTGCGTTCCGGCGGCATGCCGGCCGTCGTCGCCAAGATGAAAGAGCTACAGGGGCTGAACCAGAATGTCATCAAGTTGCATGCAGGTGACGCCGTGTCGGGTTCGCTGTTCTTTACCCTGTTCAAGGGCGAGGCGGACGCCGCGCTGATGAACGAGGTTTGTTTCGACGCGTTCGCGCTGGGCAACCATGAATTCAATGAGGGTGATGCCGGCCTGGCCAAATTTCTCGATTTCCTGAACGCGGGCGACTGCAGCACACCGGTGCTGGCCGCCAACATCAAGCCCGAGGTCGGCGTCTCCGCCCTGACTCCGAAGAGCGCGACGGACTATATCCAGCCCTATACCGTCATGCAGATGGACGGGATGAAGATTGGCGTCGTCGGGATCGATATCGTCCGTAAGACGAAGCTGTCCTCGAGCCCGGACGAGACGACCGTCTTTCTCGACGAGGCCGAAACCGCGCAGAAGATGGTGGACGAGCTGAAAGCATCGGGGGTCGACCACATTATTCTTCTCACCCATTACGGGTATGAGAACGAGCTGGAGCTTGCCGCGTGGATCGACGGTGCCGATGTCATCATCGGCGGCGACTCGCACACGCTTCTTGGCGATTTCGATGATCTAGGGCTGAACGCTGCCGGTCCTTACCCGACCGTGGTCAAGGGTGTCGGCGGCAAGTCGGTCTGTGTCGCCACCGCCTGGCAGTACAGCCAGATCGTGGGCGAGTTGAACATCTCCTTCAACGATGCCGGCGAGGTGCAGTCCTGCGAGGGTATCCCGCATGTCATGCTTGCTGACAGCTTCAAACGCAAGAACGCCGACGGCGACCGGGTCGAAATCGAGGGCGCGGCGCGTGATGCCGTCTATGCCCAGATCAAGGCTGATCCAAAACTGTCGATCGTCGAAGAGGATATCGATGCCGCGGTGCTACTTGACTCCTTCAATGTTAAGGTCGAGGAGATGCGGTCGGTCAAGGTCGGCAATGTCACCGAGAATTTGTGTCTTACCCGTATCCCGGGCGACAAGCATTCAAAAATCTGTGCGCCTGAAGACACCGCTGGAAAAGGTTCGGACATCTCGATGCTGGTTGCTCATGCCTTTCGCGAAATGGCCAAGACAAGCGACATCGCGATCCAGAATGGCGGCGGTGTACGCACCGACATTTCCAAGGGCGACCTGACAATGGGCGATGCCTACAAGCTGCTTCCCTTCGCCAACACGCTCGTCGAGATGGAAATGACAGGTGCCGAGATCAAAGCCGTTCTTGAAGAGGCGCTCGATTACGCGCTCCAGCCCGACGGGTCCTCCGGTGCCTATCCCTATGCTGCCGGTCTTCGCTGGCATGTCGATGCCAGCAAGCCAGCCGGCGAGCGCCTGTCTAGGATGGAGTACAAGGGTCGCAACGACAACTTGTGGAGCGCCCTCGACATGAACAAAAGCTACCGCCTTGTGACGAACAACTACATCGCGGCAGGACGTGACGGCTATCTGACCTTTAAGACAGTGAAGAATGACGGACGCTATACTGACACCTATCTCGACTACGCGCAGTCCTTTGTGGATTACGTGCTCGAACGGGGCAGTGTCAGCAAACTGCCGGTATCCGAATATTCAACACAGTCGATAGTCAAGTAGCAGGCGATGGTTAGTTGACCGGCAAGAAATCTGACCAGGGAGGCGGGTAAAACTCGCCTCCCTTTTTTTACGCCAATCTGAATCAGCTTCCGGTCTTGTTCGAGAGGGCGGGGGCTGTGGCTGCGCGGTCTGCGGCTCGGGGACCTTTATTGGGGTGGCAGAGGTGGTTTTTTATTCATCAAAACTAAATTTGGGTAGTGAGAAAAGGCTCTCTTTTAACGCTTGACCCCATTGCTTTGAAATCATTTGCAAATAAGAGTTCTCGGCAGTAATTTTCAGGGATTTTGGTGGTTTGTAGCTATCAGTTCTATAGATATTTATATCTAGTGGCGGGCCAACGGAAAGATTTGCTTTCATAGTTGAGTCAAAAGACACCATTAAAAGTTTAATGGCATCTTCAAAAGTCATATCTCTCTCAAACGCTCTGACAAGGATAGGTCGGCCATATTTCGTCTCTCCAATTTGAAAAAACGGATTCTCCTCCGAAACTTCGATGAAATTTCCTTCAGGATAAATTAGATAAAGCCTTGGAATGCCGCCTTTGATTTGGCCACCAAGAATGAAAGTTGATGTAAAAGTACTTTCTGCCTTTTGCTGACCTCGTGCTGAAATCTTAATTACTTCAGCGAGGGTCTCGCTGACAATTCTTGCCACCTGAAACATTGTGGGGGCTTCTAAAATTGATGGTGACCTCTTCTCGCGCTCTTTGGTTTGCTCAGTTAAAATACTTACTACAGCTTGGCTGGTAGCCAAATTTCCGGCAGTAGTGAGAAGAATTTGTCTTTCGCCATCAGTTCCCCATGAAAAAGTTTTTGGATAACGGGAGATATTGTCAAGTCCACCATTGGTTAAGGTGTCCGACATAAACACCAACCCGTCAGACAAATTTAGAGCTACACAATATGACATTCGATTGGAACCATTTCTATTGTTGGCTTATTATTATTTGTGTTGCTATTTGCTCTTCTCCACTGCCAAATCTTACACCTGATAGTGGAGCCACATCAGCATAGTCAAAACCACTAGCGAGCTTAACATAACGGTCATCTGGTGAAATTCCGTTTGAAATATCGAACCCCACCCAGCCCAGACCCTTGGTAAATACTTCTGCCCATGCGTGGCTAGCATTTTGAATTTTCTTATCACGCATCAGCAAATATCCACTTACATATCTTGCGCTAAAGCCAAGATACCGCGCCACCGCTATGAACGCATGAGCATGGTCTTGGCACACACCCGCGCCAATTTCCATAGCCATTTCGGCAGTTGTAGAGGTGTCAGTTTTGTCCTTTGTGTATTTTATGGCATCTGCTAGACGCGCAGACAACGTGTGCAAAACATTTAGTTCATTATCACTTTTAGTAAGTTTATTCATATCTTTACCAAGTTGCCGCAAGCGAGGGCCGGGCAGGGTAAGGCTGGTAGCATTTTTGAACATTTCAAGGGGGACATCGTTATCATGCTTACCCACTATGCCGCTCGTATCTATGACATTAACTTGCCCATGGCAAATAATTTTAAATTTTTGAAGCTTCGAATATTGATTACATAAATGAACCCTATTGCCATGATAGTCGGCCGTTTTCAAAACGATTGTGCCGCCATTAACCTCTATATCCCAATCAATTACATCCTGCTGGGAGTTGTTAAGGGGCGTAAGATGTAGCCGTTGGACAACAGATTGCGGCATTGTTTCATAGTCAAAAACGGTTTGGTGATTAATTGAATGAAGCATTGTTAGTTCAAATTAAAATCACTGGAAATGGTCTGGCTTAATTGGTTATTTTTTGCAATATGATCAGTCATAAAAACCCTCAGATCAACTTCCCGTATATTTTCAAAACAGTCTTTGCTTAAGCTCAAATAAATCTCCCGCGCTAAATCCAGGCTTTTATAATCATTGCCGTAGGCATTGGATAAATCCTCAAGGTTAGACTTTACTTCTTTATAGCAAAATCTTATCGAACGAGGCATACGTTCATCAAATATCAGAAAATTTGCAACACCAATTGGATCTAGTCGACCTTTTTTGAGCCAATTGAAAGAGCGCCAAGCCGCAAGCGAGCGAAGCATTACTTCCCATTGGCCTTGATCATTACTAACTCCGATAACTTTGGCTGTCGGTAACAATCGATGATATCTATTGTCTATAGTTCTTCCAGTATTATCCGCCCTTTCTATGAAGGTGCCTAACCGAAGAAAATTAAAAATATCGTTGTGCAACATAGTGCCATAAAGCGCACCTCGGAATAATGAACTGCCTTTAATAATATTATCGAGAAGCACTGGGAGTTCGCGGATGTTTACAGGTCTTTTAAGTGCTGTTCCACATGTAATCCAACTCTCATTCAGCGCCATCCACACTTCTTGAGTTAATGAAGTACGCACTGAGCGGCCATTATTTCGAGCTTTTGACATTAGTGATGATACACTGTTGGAGTTATCTCCGTCACGGAGCAAGAAATTTATAATGTTTGTTATTGACGGTGCGGTGTGTTTTTCGTCAAATAAAGGCCTTAGTCCCTCATTTGAAATCAGAATTGTCCATTCCTCTTCACCTTCATCTTCTCGTGATAAAGCGTGATGAAGGGTTGCCTGAATTCGCCGTGAGAGATTTTCGCTGCGTTCTAGGTAGCGTGCCATCCAAAATAAATTATCAGCATGTCGTGCGAGCATTTAAACACCTATTACCCAAGTGTCTTTGGTTCCACCACCTTGACTGGAGTTTACAATCAATGACCCCTTCTTCAGGGCGACTCGTGTTAAGCCCCCGGGAGTGACGTTAATGGTATTGGGTGATACTAAAACAAATGGCCTCAAATCAACATGGCGAGGCGCAAGGCCATTTCTTGTAAGTATTGGAACGGTCGAAAGAGCCAAAGTTGGCTGAGCGACATATTTTCCAGGGTTGGCCCTAAGTTTTTTCCTAAAAGCTGAGATTTCTCGGCTGCTTGCAGCCGGCCCAACTAACATTCCATAACCACCCGAGCCATGGACCTCTTTAACAACGAGTTTTTGCAAATTCTCTAACACATAGCGTAGGTCATCAGCCTCAGAACAGCGCCAAGTGGGAATATTGTTAAGTAACGCTCTCTCTCCTGTATAAAATTTGATAATTTCAGGGATATACGAATAAATTGCTTTGTCATCTGCAATGCCCGTTCCTGGCGCATTTGCGAGAATTACACTACCACTGCGATAAGCATCAAAGAGACCGGGTGTACCGAGTAAACTAGTTGGATTAAATGATAAAGGATCAAGAAAATCATCATCTACACGACGATATATAACGTCAAGATTCTGGGTCCCAGTGGTGGTGCGTATCATCACACGTCCATCATGGACATGGAGGTCAGAGCCTTGAACCAATTCGACTCCCATTTCATCTGCCAAAAATGAGTGCTCGTAATAAGCTGAATTGTAAATTCCTGGTGTAAGAACGGCTATATTGGGGTCGCTGATTGTATTTTCAGCGCATGAAGCTAGAGATTTAAAGAGTTCTTTTGGATAATTGCTTATTGGTTTTATTTGATGTGCTGTAAATAGCTCAGGGAACATATGTTGCATCGTAGATCGGTTTTCCAGCATATATGATACACCAGAAGGCACTCGTGCATTATCCTCTAACACAAAGAAATCGTTTGGGCCCGTTCTAACTATGTCTACGCCAACGACATGTGTATACACACCGCCGGGTGGGGTAAAACCGCACATTTGTGGCAAGAACGCTTTATTTTTGTAAATTAAATTTGCAGGGATAATCCCTGCTTTTATAATTTGCTGTCCATTGTATATATCCAAAAGAAACGCATTTATTGCAGCGACCCGTTGAGTAATTCCGCGTTCCAATATTCGCCATTCATTGGCCGCCAGTATTCTGGGTATTAAATCGAACGGGATGAGGCGCTCTTCAGCCGCTTTGTCGCCGTATACATTAAAGGTAATACCAATTTTACGAAATAATTCCTCAGCTAAGCCCGATTTTTTATGTAATTTTTTGAGGTCTTGCTGGTCGAGCCATTTGAGTAGCCGTTTGTAAGGCAGTCTGCATTGCTCACCTTGCTCGCCTAACATCTCGTCAAACATGAAGAACACTTTGTCAATTATCACATAAATCGATAGTCTTCATAAACGTAAAGTAAATAAAGTGTTAAATAAGCCTTGTGCTTGTGCAAAATATGCACAGCGCTTCTTGAGCTTTGGACGGGGGTTACTGATTGTCTTTGGCAATCAGCTCTGTAAGTGTCTTGTCTACAACCGTTGCTATGCAAGGGTTAAGACACTTGAGACACCTAAGACACCACTTTTCAAAAATTTTTATAAAAAATTAAAAGGCGGAAAAAACTTTATAGTAATGTGCATTTTATGCTGGGATGCTCTTAGCTCATCTTGCCTGTGCACATATCATCTACAAGTTTCTGTATATCATCTGAACGCCATACTGTAGTGTTCGCTCCAATCTTGATAGGTGAGGGGTATCTGCCGTCCTTTACGCCCTGCCACCAGGCTGAGCGTGAGAGAGGAATGATAGGAGGATGTGACTTATTGCCGATGATGTGTTTGAGCCGAAGCAGTGTTGGCTGAACAGGGTTGTTATCATTCATGCTGTGCTTCCTCTTGCGAACGGAATGACTTCAGTTTGCTGACCATACAGATAAGCAGCCCAGTCATTCATAAGCTGCCGTCTCTTCTCAAACAGATTGCCGCGCCGGTAAGCTGCTTCAACGGCATTTGAGATACTGTGTGCTAATGCCATCTCAGATACTTCATTAGGGTAATGGGTTGTCTCTGATGCCCAATCTTTGAAACTAGAGCGAAGGCCATGTGTAGTTGTATCAAGTTGAAGCCTCTTTTGAAGGACCAGTCGAAGCGTGTTATCTGAGAGTGGTTTACCTGTGGAAGAACTCGGGAAGAGCAGGGGACTGCCACCATCGTTCAGCTTTGCGTCTTGAAGAATTTTCAGGGCCTGTTCTGATAGGGGGACCTCATGCTCTTTTCCGGCTTTCATCCGGTTTGCAGGGACAACCCACTTGTTCATATTGAAATCAATCTCATCCCATCTGGCATTTAAAACTTCCTTTTGACGTGATGCAGTTAGAATCAAGAATTGAAGTGATAGTTTAGTTGATGTTTGAATCTCAAGAGTCTGTAATGCGGTTTTAATATTGTGTATTTCAGTATAAGGCAGAGCTTTAAAATGACTCTCAGAAGCTTTTAGTCTTGGGAGAGCTTGTTCAGCTAACTCAACAGGATTATCGCCTGTGTAATATGCCTGAGCCTTAGCCCACTTCATTATGTAACTTAAACGCTGTTTCAGCTTCTTGGCTGTGTCAGTTTTTTCTGTCCAAATAGGTGCAAGGACAGACAAGATATCTGCTGATGTGATGCTTGAGATAGGCTTATGTCCTATGACTTTGAATACGTGGTTGTCGAGTGTGGCTAGCCACTGCTCAGCATATTTTTCACTCTTGAATGTTGGAGCTAGAACCTGATGGGCAGATAACGTCACCTCATAAAAGCTCAATCGCTCACCTTCTTGAAGCTTTTTAAGCTGCCTTGGATCGCCGCCATCTTTAGCTGTCTTCTTGTTTGACTGCGCTGTTAGCCTTGCTTCTTCTAATGTTACGAGCTTTGTGCTGCCTAAACCCAAGTCACAACGTTTCCCTTTAATCGTAAGTCGTTGCTCCCAGCGTTTGCTACCCGTTGGCTCTACGATCAAGTAGAGACCCAGCCCGTCGCTATACTTTCCAGGCTTATTTGTTTTCTTAACAAAGAGCGCACTTAGCTTATGCGCAGCGTGAGAGGACATAAACTCACCCCACAATTCACCCCACAATTTACTTAAGATTCTACAGGACAGTAATGGACAGGTCCATCACTTTAATGCCTATAAATCCGCAGAAAACATGGGATTATTGGGCATTAAAGCTAACAAAGGGTAACATGTAGGAGGAGGGTTTGGCTCCCCGGGACGGATTCGAACCGCCGGCCAAGCGATTAACAGTCGCTTGCTCTACCGCTGAGCTACCGGGGACCACTGCAATCTTCCTG
>MDTB01192911.1_pt1 | contig 12976 bp, 15 predicted proteins | sample 811161 | NCBI WGS metagenome assembly MDTB01 (sample SAMN05326650, study PRJNA326480) | marine metagenome | isolation source: seawater | place: Mediterranean Sea | collected 2009 | reverse complement strand
TTTTGTCCTATTCTACCCATGCCTAGAATTCCTAATCTTGTTCCTGTCAATTGTTTTCCTATTAAATAATCAGCAGACCATTTCCAATTAGAATCTTTTGCTGCTTCAATTCCCTCAGGCGCTCTCCTGCAAGCACCTAAAATTAATAAAATACCAATTTCAGCTGTAGCATCGGTTAAAACGTCCGGTGTATTAGTTACAATAATATTTCTTTTTTTTGCTGCTTCCAAATCAATATTTCCAAATCCAACTGCAAAGTTAGATAATATTTTAATACTGTCAGGTAATTTATCTATAGTTTGAGCATCTAATTTATCGGTTAGAGCAGACAAGATTCCATCACATCCCTCGCTAAGTTTTATTAATTTTTCTTGAGAGTGTAATTCATCGTTCAAATTAAATTTTGCATCAAACATTTTCGCAGCTTTGTCTTCGCAAGATCTTAGTAATTTTCTAGTGATAAGAATTTTTTTCATTTAAATTTTAGTTTAAATCAAAAATCTTACCAGGATTCATGATGTTATTTGGATCGAGAGTTCTTTTTATAGATTTCATAATTGGGATATTATCTCCATGTTCTTTTATAAGGTATTCTTTTTTATGAAGTCCTATCCCATGTTCGCCTGTAATGGTTCCATTCAACTCTAATGTTTTTTTAATTAGTAGATCGCTGAACGCTCTTATCTTTTGATATGTTTCTTTTTTTTGAGGATCGTATGGTAAAATAACGTGAAAATTTCCATCCCCTAAATGTCCAACCATTGGTGCTCTTAGTCCAAATCTTTTTGTTTCCTCTTCTGCAAAATTTACACATTCAGTTATTTTTGAAATTGGAAGACACACATCTGTAGAATAAACTCTTCCATTTTTGACTAATGCTTTAACAGAATAGTAAACGTCCCAACGCGCTCGCCATAGTTTATTCCTCTCTTCTAAATCTTTTGCCCATTTGAAAGAGCTTCCTTTATTATCGTTTGAAATATCTTCAACAACTTTGATATTCTCCTTATTAGATGCCTCTGATCCATGAAATTCAAAGAATAATGTTGGTAAAACTTTTAGATCTTTCAACTTTGAATAATTAATACTTATATCCATTTGATCTTTATTCAGCATTTCAATACGTGCAATCGGCACACCATATTGAATAATTTGTTGAGCTGTCTGAACAGCTTCCTCCAAAGTTTGAAAATGACAAACTGCGCTCATAATACTTTCTGGGATTGGAGATAATCTCAATTGTATTTCAGTTATTATCCCAAGTGTTCCTTCAGAGCCGATAAATAAATTTGTTAAGTTGTAGCCTGCTGAAGTTTTTTTTGTTCTACTACCAGTATTTATAATATCTCCATTTGGAAGCACTACTGTAAGGCCGGTTATTACAGTTTTCATAGTTCCATATTTTACAGCCATTGTTCCAGAAGCTGAGGTTGAGGCCATACCTCCAATTGCTGCATTAGCTCCAGGATCTATCGGGAAAAAAACTCCGTCTTCTCTCAAGTAATCGTTCAATTGTTCCTTGGTCACGCAAGCTTGGACTCTACAATCAAAGTCTTCGACGTTCACGCTTAATATTTTATTCATTTTTTCTAATGAAATTGTAATTCCATTTTCGTTTCCTACAACATTTCCTTCTAATGAAGTTCCTGTTCCAAATGGGACAACAGGTACTTTGTTATCGTTGCAAAGTTTTAAAATTTTCGAAACTTCTTCGTTACTTTCTGGAAAAACTACTGCCTGAGAGAGAACGGGATCAAAGGTATCTTCACCTCTAGCATAGTTTGATCTTGTAGATACAGAAGTAGAAAATCTACCATTAAAAATTTTTTTTAGTTCTAATTGAACTTGTTCATTCATATTAGTGATATTAATAGAAATTTAGAGAAAATACAGCTTATTTAGATAGCATTTTTTTTATGTTTTCAAGAGCTTGTGAAATATTAGCTTGAGAGGCAGCAAAACTAAATCTTACATAATCTTTGGCAGTTTTTCCGAATGCAGTTCCCGGTACTATGGCAACACCTGCTTCATGCATACATTTTTTTGCAAACTCTGCACCATTCATTCCTGTTCCAATAACCTTAGGAAAAGCATAAAAAGCTCCACCAGGTAAACTACATTCTACACCGGGTAAGCCATTTAGGCCTTCATGAATAAGTTTTCTTCTAATAGTGAATTTTTCCATCATATGATCAATTGACTCATCCGAACCATCTAGAGCAGCAATCCCTGCAAACTGTGCGGCTGCATTCACGCAAGAAACACTATTTATCAGTAGTTTATTTACATGTTCCACTAATTTTTCTGGCCAAAAACTCCATCCTAATCTCCATCCTGTCATTGAATATGCTTTACTCCATCCCTCAAGAACAATTAATCTTTCTCTTAATTCTGGATAATTAAAAAATGTTGGCATTTCTTTGCCGTCAAATATTTGTCTACTATAAATTTCATCACTTAAAATAGTTACGTGTGGATGTTTTTTAAGTCCTTCAGCTAGAACGTCAATGTCTGATTTTTCAACAAAACTACCAGTTGGATTATTTGGATTTATTAAAACCAGTAATCTTGTTTTGTCAGTTATCAATGATAAAATTTTCTCTGGATTAAATTTAAGATTTTTATCTTCAGTTAAATCATATGGTACAGCTTTTGAGCCTGTAAAGTTTATCATAGACTCATAAATTGGAAACGCTGGAGTTGGATGGATTATTTCTACACCTGGTTCACCAAAACATTGAATTGCATAACTCATTGTTGGCTTTCCTCCTGGCATTATAATTATTCTTTCAGGATCAATATCCTGATTGTATAATTTTTTTATTTTTCTTGTTACTGCTTGTCTACATTCAAGAATTCCATTTGATAAAACATAACCGTGATGACCTTCGTCTAAAGCTTTTTTTGCCGCTTCAACGATATGTTTTGGAGTTTTAAAATCCGGTTGACCTAATCCAAGATGGATCATTGGTTTCCCTGCTGCCTCTAATTTTTTCGCCTCAGCAAGTACACTGAAGGCTGTTTCTGTTCCTAATCTGTTTAAACTTTTTGCTAATTTCATATTTAATATTAGATTCCTTAATCTCTAAATGCAATATTATCTTTACTCAAATCTGATATGCTTTTCTTGCCTAAAAGTATCATATCTCTCCTTAATTCTTCTTTCATTCTTTGAAGTATCATTTCTACACCTTTTTGACCTCCTGCACTTAGAGCAAAGAGAAATCCTTTTCCAAAGCTACATGCTGTCGCGCCTAAAGACAAAGCTTTCAAAACATGTGTACCTCTTCTGATACCTCCATCTATTATAATTTCTATTTTGCCACCGACTGCTTCAACAATTTTTTCTAATTGATCGAAAGGAGCTCTTGATCCATCAAGTTGTCTGCCACCATGATTTGATAACATTATTGCGCTTGCACCTATTTCCACAGCTCTTTTAGCGTCTTCAACTGACATTAACCCTTTTAAAGCAAATGGACCATTCCATCTTTTAATACAATATTCTGCATCCTTCCAGCTCATAGCTGGATCGTATTGCTCGTTAATATATTCCATAACCCCTTTAGCAATTGAAGAGCTTTTTTTTACAAAATTAGAAACATTTGGCATTTGAAATTTTTCATGAGTAAGATAATTAATTGTCCACATTGGATGTGTTGCAAAACTCATTAAACTTTTTAAAGTTAATTTTGGAGGTGTTGTAAAACCCCACTTGTGATCTCTTTCACGATTTCCTGCAACTATTGTGTCTACAGTAAGACACATTGCATTAAAACCTGAACTCTTACATCTATCGATTAAATTATCTGTTAATCCTTGAGTTTTATGAATGTATATTTGAAACATTTTTGGTCCGCTTGCCGTATTTGCAATTTCCTCTATTGAAGAGGTAGCCATTGTTGACATGCTGTAAAAAGTACCAAACTTTTCTGCAGCTCTAGCGCTGGCTTTGTCTCCATCATGGTGGAAAAGTTTTTGCATGGCTACTGGTGATAGAAATAAAGGCATATCTATTTTAGATCCTAAAACTTCAGTTGACAAATCAGGCTCACCAACACTTGCCAAAATATTTGGCACTAAATCACATTTTGAAAAAGACTCCGTGTTTCTTTTAAGAGTGACCTCGTCGTCAGATCCCCCATCAATGTAATGGAATATTGGAGCAGGTAATTTTTTTTTTGCTATTCTTCTAAAATCTTCAAAATTGAAATTATCTTTAAGACTCATTACTTTCTGAATCTTAAATTTTTTCTGCTTAATTCGCTTATTTTTGTACAGCCCATTAACTTCATATCTCTTTCGAGTTCAGCCTTATATTGTCCTAAGGCTCTTTCAACACCTGCTTGCCCCGCAGCAGCTAATGCGTACAAGTAAAGTCTACCGCCAGAACACGCTTTTGCGCCTAATGATAAAGCTTTAAGCATATGAGTTCCTCTGTGAATTCCACCTTCACAAATTACGTCGAGCTTATCACCTACAGCATCAACAATTTCTGCAAGTTGATCAAATGGAGATCTTGATCCATCAAGCTGTCTTCCACCGTGATTTGAAACCATTATACCTGTGCATCCAATGTCGACTGCTCTTTTAGCGTCTTCAACACTCATAACTCCTTTTAAAGCAAAATGGCCTCCCCATTGAGAACAAATTTTTTCAGCATCTTTCCAGTTCATAGACTGGTCTAACATAGTAGAAAAATAATTTCCTATTGAGGTGTTAGTATTAGTTCCTGCCTCTAAATAATCTTGTATGTGAGGTAATTCAAACTTACCTTTGGTTAAATAGTTTATCCCCCACATTGGTTTTGTTGCAAAACTAAATAAACTAGATAATGTTAGTTTTGGTGGAGACGTGAAACCAGTCCTTAAATCTCTTTCTCTATTTCCTCCAGTAATAGTGTCGACTGTCAAAGCCATAACATCAAATTTAGCTGCTTTAGCTCTTTCCAAACATGAAGTATTTAAACCTCTATCTTTATGGAAATAAAACTGAAACATTTTTGGGGTATCTATCAAAGAAGATATCTCCTCTACACTCACAGTTGCTAAGGCTGAAACACCAAACATAGTATTAAATTTCTGAGCAGCTTTTCCGACAGCTCTCTCACCATCATAATGAAAAAGTCTTTGTAATGCAGTGGGAGCAAGATAAAAAGGAAGATCAAGTTTTTTACCAAATATAGTTGTAGATAGGTCAATATTTTCTACACCTCTTAGTACGTTTGGGACTAAATCAACATCATCAAAAGCACTTGTATTTCTAGCATATGTAATTTCGTCATCGGCTGCACCGTCTATATAGTGAAATATTGGACTAGGTAATTTTTTTTAGCTAGTTTTCGAAAGTCACTAAAGTTATGGCAATTTTTTAATGACATCTAAAATTTTGTTGAAAATGTTATTTGTTGATTATCTGTACCAGGATTTGTACTGCCCCAATCATTATTAGATATATGACTATAGCTATAACCTAAATTAGAGTCACTTAGAATATTAAGGCCTACTTTGACTTCACTTTTAAACTCTAGCGCACTACCTAGGTCTTTACCGTTTCCCTTTTCATAGTATCCGGGGGTAAAGCTTGGAGAAATATTCATTGGTCCAATACTATATATTCCTTCGATGCCAGTATAAAAATATAATGAATTTTTACCTGTCATAAATGCTCCACTGACAGGGGCTATTTTACCTAAAAAAGAATTTCTAAATAAATTTGGGTTTCTATGTTCAAAACCAACCAAAGTAGTTTGATCGTCACCTTCTTTATCAATTACGTCAAACGTTCCTGTGTATAAAGAAATTTCTGTATTAGATGAGTTTTCGTTAAGAGAGTATTTTTCATAACTTTCTCTCTCTAGTAGCTTGTTTTTATTATTTGCTTTTTTTAAATTATCTTTATTAAATTTTTCACAATCTTTTCCAGCTTTAATGCCAAAAAAGAATCCCTCGCAAACCTTTTTTTTAAAACTTGAATTTCTAGTCTCTTTCATAGATTTTTTTTCTATCTCATCTTTTTCTTTTAAATCTGTAGCTGCTTTCTGTCTTTTTTCACAATCTTTTCCAGCTTTAATGCCAAAAAAGAATCCCTCGCAAGTTGCATTTTTTAATTTTTCAAAGGCTCCATTTTTAATTTTTTCCTCAGAAAAAGATTGAGCACCTAATAAAAAATTAAAGGCTATTATTGTTAAAAATAGTTTTTTCATTTCTTAAAAAATACTACCTAAATTAAAAAAAGTACACCATCAATTGTCTCTGAATTGCTTACTTTTTTTCACAATAAAAAAAATAAACACTCCTCCAGCAATAAATATTAGATAAGGTAAAGCCCACAATAAAAAATTATGAGCATTAAATAATGGTTTATAAACAATCCATTCTCCATATTTTTCAACTAAAAACTCATAAATTTCTTCTTCATTACTTCCTTGATTTATTTGATCTCTGACTACTATTTTAATTGTCTGAGCAAAATCAGAATTAGACTCTGCGATAGATTGACCCTGACAAATAATACACCTTAGGTTTTTGAATATGTTTGAGTCAACAACTTCATTCTCGGTCGCACCAAGATTAAGGGAAAATATGCAAACAAATATTATTATAAATTTATTTTTCATTAATTTCTTTTAATATATCTTTATAGTCTTCAGTGTTTAAGGGGCCAATAAATTTTTTAACGATAATACGTTCTTTGTTAATTAATATACTTTCTGGAACTCCAAATACACCAAATATTATTGACTTTGTCCCGTCTGTATCACTTAAAGAAATATCATAAGGGTTACCTAATTCTTTTAAAAAATTAATAGCATTTAACTTTTTATCTTTAAAATTGATACCAATTAACTTTAAATTTTTTTCATTTTTCAATTTCATTAATTTAGGATGCTCTTTCTTACAGGGCAAACACCACGAAGCCCAAATATTAACTAGATAATATTTTTCATTAGTAAGACTTTCTTGATTAAAAAAATCATTTTTTAAAAGATACCTAATTTCAAAATTATCTATTTTTTTACCAACTAGTTTTTCAGTACTATATTTTTTTTCTATATTCAGAGCGAAAAAAAACACAATTAAAATAAATAATGTGAAAAAGATTAAAATAATTTTTGAAAAACTAATTTTCATTTTTTTATGAATACCCTTAATAAACCACCACTAGCAGTTAAAAATGCCGCCAGCCAAATCCACAGCATAAATGGTTTTACTTGAAATTTTACATTGTAAAATTCTGATCCATCTAGATTGCTCATAGTTAAATATAAATCCCTTTTAATGTTAGAGTGTATTGAAGTTTCAAAAGTAAGTGTTTTTGGTTTATTATAGACTCTAATTTCTGGACTTAATTTTTTTTTATAGTTTTTTTTCAAATCAAAAATATCAAAATTTCCTACAATAGCACTGTAATTTTTTTTGCTTTCTATTTTCAAATCTAAAAACTTTATTTCAATATTTTCAAACTTTTTTGTTTCTCCTACTTTAATATTCAAATCAAATTCTTTACTGAAATTGTGATTTAAAACTATAAAGAATATTAAAGCACCAAATCCCAGATGAGATAAAAAATTAGGAATATTGAAATATAATTTATTTTTTTTAGAAAATAAAAACTCACTAATCGAATGAATAATTAAAAATAAAGAAGAAATAATAATTAAATTCGAAATAATATTATAACTTTTAAAAAAATAAATAATTAAAATATTTAAGATGATAGAAAAGATAGCTATATATATTAAAGGCTTAAGTTCTTGATGCTTTTGCTTAATCCAGCTTATCTTTGGGCCTATGGCCATAAATATTAAGAAAGGAATAATTACAGGAGCAATCACTGCATTATAAAAAGGTGGGCCCACTGAAATTTTAGTATCATATATCACTTGAGTAAATATTGGATATATTGTGCCTATAAACACAGTTGCCAAATAAAACATCATAAACCAATTATTAGTTAGTATAAAAGTTTCTTTACTTACTAGTTGAACATGAAATTTATCTGTAATTCTTCTTTTAAAAAATATTATAAAAGAGAAAACAATCATTAATGTTAAAAATATTAATATATATAGTCCTCTTGACGGATCATTAGCAAAAGTATGGACTGAATTAAGTATTCCCGATCTAACTAAAAAAGTCCCAGTCACACTAGAAATAAAAGTTATTAAGGATAAAATTAGCACCCAATTATAAAGATAATTTCTTTTTTCTAAAACTAAAACTGAATGAACTAGTGCTGTCATACAAAACCAAGGGATAAGAGAAGCGTTTTCAACAGGATCCCAAAACCAAAATCCCCCCCATCCCAATTCATAGTATGCCCATATAGATCCAAAGATAATTCCTAATGTTTGAAAAGACCAAGATATTAAAACCCAAACTTTAATTGAAGAAGCAAAAGTTTTTCCATTACAGTTAGAAAGTATCGCAGCAATGGCAGCAGAAAAATAAATTGATGAACCAACAAAGCCTAAATATAAAAGGGGGGGGTGAATGGCTAAAGCAGGATCTTGTAAAATTGGGTTTAAACCTAAACCTTCAATTGGCATTGGTACAATTTTGGAAAAAGGATTAGAATTTGTAGCTAGAAATATTAAAAAACCAATTATTAGAATATTTTGTACAAGTAAAGTATAAAGTCTATAATTTTGGATAATTCTATTATTAAATACAAAAAATAAATAGGAAAAAAAAACCATTATATTAATCCATAACAATAAGCTTCCCTCATGATTTCCCCATGCTCCAGCTATTTTATAAAGCATAGGTTTGGATGAATGTGAATTTTGATATACAGCAAGTAGTGAAAAATCTGAAAGAATAAAAGAAAAAATTAATAATAAAAAAGATGCAAAAATAAATGTTATTTGAAAAACCGATAGATAAATTAAACTTTTAGAAATAAAAAAATAATTATTTTTGAGGTTTTTAAATGTTAGATAAATAATAAAAAAAGTAATAAATATACTTCCAAAAATTAAAATGTTTCCAGTATTACTTAGCATTTTCTTTTAATATTTTTTTCATTTGAGGTGGCATATAATTCTCATCATGTTTTGCTAAAATTCTATTGGCTATTAGATAATTTTTATCATTAAGAATACCTTCAACTACTGCTCCTTTACCTTCAGCAAATAAATTTGGCACTGCACCATTGTATACAACTATTATTTCTTTTTTAAAATCAGTCAAAATAAATTTTATCTCTTGATTATTTTGTTTAATAGAATTTGCTTTAACCATACCACCTACTCTGACTTTAACATTGCTCTGTACTTCTACATTATTAAAAACTTCAGAAGGAGTTTTAAAATAAAGAATATTCTGTTTTAGATTAAAATAAATAAATATTAAAAAAAATAATGTTAAAATAATGATTGAGATAAGAAAGAGAACTCTTGTTTTAATTTTTTTTGTAAGCATTCAAGATGCTTTAGCCTATCTTATTTTGGGATGCCAAAATACTACTAGCTATCTTCGATGATTTGACCAATCTTTTTTTTTGTTCGGCTGGTAACTTATTTAATTCTTTGGCGAACTCTTTTTCATATTTTTTCAAAGTTTTTTGAGTACGGTAAAAAAGTATTAAGCAGAAAAGCATAACAATTAAAAATGATGACCAGACATAGAGCCCGTATCCTCCCATTTTTAAAAATTCTAAAATCATAATCTATCTAAGTTTTTTTTCTTTATCTTAATGATTTCCGTTTTATATTTCATTAGAAAAATTAACGCACAATACATCAATAAAACCAGCAACATCAAGAATAAGGGCAATAACATACTGGAATGTATGGTTGTTGTTCCCAAAAATTTTATACTTGCTGGCTGATGCAACGTAGACCACCATTCAACCGAGTATTTAATAATTGGGATATTAATTATTCCTAAAATAGAAATCGTGGTTAAAATCTTAGGTAATTTTTGATGATCTTTTACAAGTTTAAGAGATAAAATAAAGAAAATGTAAAATAACATGAGTATTAACATTGAGGTTAGTCTTGCATCCCAAGCCCACCAAGTTCCCCAAGTTGGTTTGCCCCAAATGGCTCCAGTGACAATCGCTAGACAGGTAAATAATAAACCAATCGGTGCTAGACTTTTTACTAATAAAAATAAATTTTTTATTTTAAAAATATAATTTAAAATTGTACTCAAAGCGATTATCGAAAAAATTGAAAGCCCTATCCAGGCTGATGGGACATGTACATACATTATTCTTACTGTATTACCTTGTAAGTAATCAACAGGCGATAAAACTAAAGCAAATGATAATCCAATTATTAAAATTATAAAAAAAATTGAGTTGATAAATTTTAGGAATTTATCAATTAAAATAATTAAATTTCCAAAAGAGAAATAATTCATATTGAGCTAATTACTACAGTATTTTTTTTAAGGAAAGATACATTTTTGCCTAATTGAGAATTGAGAGGGAGTAAGAAGTATGAGTAATCCCCAATTAGGCTTCAACGATATAAAGATATTCTTTATTTTTGGCTAAGATTTGAACCAAAATTGTTAAATTTAAGGCGGATAAATTAATTTGATGGTTTTAAGTAACTAGTTCCTTTTTTACCGACAAAAATCTCCTCTATTAAGGGATGTTTCACTGGCTCGTTTGAATTATCAATTAAAAGGTTTTGCTCGGATACATAAGCTTCATAGGTAACTTCGTTACTTTCAGCTAACAAGTGATAAAAAGGTTGATTTTTTCTTGGCCTAACATCTTTTGGAATGGACTGGTACCATTCTTCTGAATTGTTAAACTCAAAATCTACATCATAGATCACGCCTCTGAAATCGAAATGACGATGTTTTACTACCTCTCCAATAGAAAACTTTGCAATATTTGTTCCCATACTTAATACTTAATAATTTTTTTATTAAAATCAATATATAAATTTAATATTAAATTTATTTATGTTAGAATTTTTCTGTGAATAAGTCTTTATTAAAATTTCTAACAGACTTCGGGCCTTTATTAATATTCTTTTATTTTTATAAAAAAAGTGGAAATGCATTAAGTGTTGCTATTCCTCCACTAATTATTTCCACAATTATAGCTGTAATTGTTGTATATATGGTAGAACGCAAAATTCCCTATGTTCCTTTAATTGGAGCTGCACTTGTATCTTTTTTTGGTGGTTTAACTCTATACTTTAATAATCCGATTTTTATTTATCTAAAACCTACTATTATAAATTTAATATTCGCTGCAGCATTATTAATAAGTGATACGTTCCTTAAAAAAAATCTATTAAAACTACTTCTCAATAAGACCTTTAAAATAAGTGATACAGGCTGGACACTATTAAATAGGAGATGGGCTTACTTTTTTATATTTTTAGCCCTAGTGAATGAAATTGTTTGGCGGTCTTTTGCTCCAGAAAAAGAATACATATGGGTTAATTTTAAAGTTTGGGGAATTTTACCTTTAACTTTTATATTTACAGCATTACAATTACCTTTAATTAATAAATATAAAAATAATGAAGAATCTTAAACTAGTTGTTAATAATACCGATAAAAATAAACAACCTTATTTTGTTAAAAAGGAACTTCAAACAATCTTAAATCTTTACGCTAAGATGGTTTCGAATGGAACTTGGAAAGATTATAGCCTTTGTGCTGGAAATAAAGAAATTTCTTTTAATGTATATAAAAGAGCTTCGGAAAAACCAATTTTAAGGATATTAAAAAATTTAAAACCTTATTATAGAAACGAAAAATACTTAATCAAAGATAGAAATGGAAAGGTAATTCAAAAATCAGAAAATTTAAATTTGTTAATTGATAGATCTAGTATAGGAAAAATTGAATTGATAAAATAGTTTATCTTCTCTGGCCGAATAATCTTAAAAGCATTATAAATAAATTAATGAAGTCTAAATAAAGAGTTAATGCACCCATAACAGCTTTTTTACCCATAAGTTCACCGCTATCACTTGCTAAATACATATTCTTAATTTTTTGCGTGTCATAAGCTGTTAACCCAACGAAAACCAAAACTCCAATGATAGAAATCACAAAATACATCATTGAGGATTTTAAAAAAATGTTTACTAGCGAAGCTATAATTATTCCAATTAAACCCATCATTAAAAATGATCCAAGTTTTGTTAAATCTCTTTTAGTAGTGTAACCATAAATACTCATTGCTCCAAAAGTTCCTGCGGTAATAAAGAAAACTCTTGTAATACTAGTTCCGGTGTAAGCAAGAAATATTGAGGAAAGTGAAGCTCCCATCAAAGCTGCAAATATCCAAAAAACTGTTTGTGCTTTAGACGCACTCATTTTTGCAATACCGAAACTCATATAAAAAACTACACCAAGTGGTGCGAGCATTACGACCCATGCAAAACCTGAATTATATAAAGTGTTTCCTAGTTGTGTAAGTCCAAGTATTTCTCCATTCGGTCCACTTACAACTGCCATCTTAAACAAAAGTAAAGCTACAACACCGGTCAACGTTACTCCTGATGCCATATAATTATAAACTTTGAGCATATAAGCTCTTAAGCCCTGATCAATTATTGCTTCAGATGCTGAAGATCTTGCTGCTGAACTTTGTTTATTAAAAACCATAGGAACAATATAAGAAATTTTATTAACTTTTCAATAGGCAATTTTTCCTTTAAAAAAACATTGCAGTTATATGAAATTCAATAAACTAGGAAATACAGATCTCGATGTAAGCCTTATTTGTCTTGGTACAATGACTTGGGGAACACAAAACAGTGAGAAAGAGGCTTTTGAGCAGATGGATTATGCTGTGGGGCAAGAGATAAATTTTTTTGATACTGCCGAACTTTATTCTGTTCCTCCAACACCTGAATCCTATGGCAAAACCGAAATAATGATAGGCAACTGGTTAGAAAAAAGAAAAAACAGAGATAAAATAGTCTTGGCTACTAAAGTTGCTGGACCAGGTTGTGATTGGATTAGAGGAGGTGGAAATAACTTTTCTGAAA
>MDTB01059021.1_pt1 | contig 12976 bp, 11 predicted proteins | sample 811161 | NCBI WGS metagenome assembly MDTB01 (sample SAMN05326650, study PRJNA326480) | marine metagenome | isolation source: seawater | place: Mediterranean Sea | collected 2009 | reverse complement strand
CAATCGCGTAGGCCCGGCTCTCACCGTAAGCCATGACGTTCGCAAGCAGCGGATCAAACCAGTGAGAGACCAAGCTGCGCGGACCCACCCAGCTATCGATGCGACCTCGGTGAGAAAATTTTACATCAATCTCGCCGGGGGTCGGTTTGAAGTTCTCAAAGGGGTCTTCGGCATATAACCGCGCCTGCACGGCGGCCCCTGAGGGTCTCAATGCCGCCTCCAGTGACGCGCAGTCGGGCAAACTGCGGGCCGCCAGCTGGACCATCCACTCCACGATATCCACACCGTAAACCAGCTCGGTCACGCCATGCTCGACCTGCAGGCGTGTATTCACCTCCAAGAAGTAATACTGCTCAGACTCTGCGTCATACAAAAATTCGATTGTGCCTGCACTAGCGTATTTAACCGACGCGGCAAGGGCTCTTGCCTTGTCGTGCATAGACTGACGAATGGCGTCTGGCAAATGCGGGGCTGGACACTCCTCTACAAGTTTTTGATTCCGTCGCTGCAGCGAGCAGTCACGATCCCCAAGGATCACGATCTTACCCTCCCCGTCACCAAACAACTGGACTTCCACGTGGCGAGCCCGAGTAATGCATTTCTCGAGGAACACCCCAGGGCTGGTAAAGTTGCTCTTGGCCAGCGCGGAAACAGACTCAAAGGCCGCGCTCAGGTCCTGAGCGCCGTCGCAGCGCTGCATGCCAATGCCTCCGCCCCCTGCGGTGCTTTTTAGCAGCACTGGAAACCCAATTTCTTCCGCTGCGGCGATAGCGGCTGCTAGATTGGGTAACAGGTCTGTACCTCGCAGAATTGGGACGCCCTGCTTTTCAGCAATCGCCCTAGCCTCATGCTTGAGTCCGAAGGTATTGATCACATCTGGCGTGGGGCCCATAAAGACATAGCCCGCCTGAGCAACCCGGGTGGCAAAGGCCGCATTCTCGCTGAGAAAGCCGTACCCAGGATGAATGGCCTGGACGTCGGCTCGCCGGGCAACGTCAAGAATCTGCGCTACGTCCAGATAGGTCTCAGCGACGGAATCGCCGGTTAGATCATAAACTTCGTCGAAAGCCTCGAAATAACCGTTGCCCCTTTCGGCCTTGCTCCTCAGGGCGACGCTAATAATGCCCAGGCGCTGTAATGTCCGGGCAATACGCACCGCCGCCACGCCCCTGTTGGCGATAAGGACCTTGGAAAACATGTTACTGCCGCCTCATCTCGACCTGAACCGGCGTCGGGTTGTAGCCGTTACACGGATTGTTGAGTTGAGGACAGTTAGAGATCAGAACCGCCAGATTCATGTGCGCAATGAGATCAACGTATTTCCCGGGGCCGCTGACGCCATCCTCGAAGGTCAATTGCCCCTCGGGCGTAACCGGCACATTCATGAAAAAATTAACGTTGTGCGACAGGTCTGATTTCACCAAGTCGAGATCGGCAAACTCAGAATTCAATGCCAACAGCCAGCTGTCCCTACAGGAATGCATGGTCTTAGTCTCGCGGGCATAGCGCACCGAATTGCTCTCAGCGGCGCAAGCCCCCCCCAGCGTATCGTGCCGACCGCAGGTGTCTTCGATGATTTCAGCCATAGGCCGTCCCAGTTCTGACCGCAAGATTGAACCGGTGGTTAGATACAGCGCGCGCTGTGCTTGGATTGTCTGCATCGCGCTGTAGCGCTCACTGAAATCGTCTGCGTTGAAAAAAAGCGTATCAACAGCCTGATTCCCGTGGGCATCCGTTAAACGCATGATCCGCCCAGCAGGAAGAACGCCGAGCCAGTAGCCACCGGCGAGAATAACCTGCGGCTGGTCGTCCTTTAGTACCCGATCTGTCGCTTGCGACACGTTATCTTCCAAAATAATAAAGTTCTGTGTTGATGAAGCCCCGAACGTTTTCCTCGCAGCTGTTGCGACACAGGTCATCGTCGGCGACGGCATCTGCCTGGCTCAAATGGAGCGCAACTTCCGTTTGTGGGTAGTGAGCTGAATCGTTAAAGGGGTGGGGACAGCTGTGCAGAAGCACTATGCTGTCCATCTCAAACCGCAGGGTAACGCTGGTACCCGAGGGATAGGGTGCCGCCAGAGACAATCCTCCCTGGCTGTCCGCATCCACTCGGCTAAACCAGTTCATGTTGGCCACTAAGTCTTTACCGCTCAAATTATATTTGCCCAGCTCGATTAAGAAGCTGTCCTGCCCATTACGAATGAACTCGTTATGGGCCTGTTGAAAGCTGGTTTGCGCCCAATTTTTTTTCGCCAACAGCGCCTTGGTGCAGGTCCCGCTGGTTGCATCATGCCAACCTGCTTCGTCTTCGACCACGGAACATAGAATCCGTCCCATGTCCGAATACAGACAGTTACCCTTGGTAATCTTAAAGGTGTGTTGGCATTTCAAAGAGTCGGGGAGATTTAAGCGTTCAGAGGTATTTTCCGCGTTGTAGATGAGCATCCCTACATTGCTGCCGCCAGAGTGATCGGTGAGCGTCAATGCGACGCCCCTTCTAACCATCATAGAACAGTGGCGCCCTCCGGGCAGGCGTTCGGAATAGGTTGTTAGCATTCTTTTACAGTCCGCGAGACCCACGGTGCTCGCAATTCAATTTATTCTGGTGCCTTTCCAAAGACAGTGACCAATCCGCCCGGCAACGCGTCTCTGGGCGTTGAACTCGCCTTACGCCCAATTGACCAACGCCCGGGGCAATCTCTTCGTCGCCAACGGGTTCGAGGACAACCGATACAACAGATAATTACTGTTGTAACAGTTCATTTAATGATTGATTCTGGCCGGAACATTAGCAAAGATCATCGAAAGCGCAAGAGCGCGCCAAATAAATTGGTCCTTGCGCAGCAATGACGACGAATCGCACCAATCTAGTGCCTGATTTTTCCGCTGTGCCTTAATAAAGGGCCCAAATTTCAATGGCCATGACGAGCATCCGCCGCGCAGATTTTAGCTTCGCTTGGACAGGTGCCTGCCGTCACTGGGTGGCCGGTGCGCCGCGTGATACAAAAAATAAGAGCGGACAATAAGAGGACAACAATGCCTGGGTCTGAAGAAATACTGCAGCGGGTCGGCGGCTCGATCATAGACTTACTTGAGGGCTATCGAAGCGCACAATTTACGCCCCACGAGGTGATTGAGGCCATTATTGACGCCTCTTCTGAGATGTCGGGCAATCCCATTTGGATCACCTCACCGGACCGAGCCATCATTCAACCCTATCTAGACCGACTAATGGAAACCCTCCCCCACAGCCTCCCGCTTTGGGGCGTCCCCTTCGCCGTGAAGGACAATATTGATGTCTTAGGTATGCCCACCACCGCCGGATGCCCGGCCTTTACGTACCAGCCCAAGACATCTGCCTTCGTGGTTGACCGCTTGATCAAAGCCGGTGCAATTCCAGTTGGCAAAACAAACCTGGATCAATTCGCTACCGGACTAGTGGGCGTCAGATCACCTTATGGCATACCGGTAAATCCGTGCACGCCTGACCTTGTACCCGGGGGGTCCAGCTCCGGCAGCGCCATTGCCTTGGCCTGTGGCTTGGTGAGCTTTGCCCTGGGCACGGACACGGCGGGTTCTGGTCGCATTCCGGCCGGCTTTAATCGTCTGACGGGCTTCAAACCCACCCGAGGGTTGCTGTCCACCAGCGGCGTTGTGCCTGCCTGTCGCAGCTTGGATTGCGTCAGCGTGTTTACACGAAGCACAAGCGATGCCGCGATGGTGGCTGACACCGCAGCGATTTTCGACCAAGGCGATGCCTTCGCGCGACAAAACCGTGCCAACAATGCATTCAGCAGTCATGGTCGGTGGTCCGGAGCACTAAGACTTGCGGTCATCGAACCCGAGCAGCTGACGTTTTTCGGAGACGCCGGATATGCCGACGCCTATCGCCGCACCATCCAACGGCTTGAGGCAGAGGGCATTAAAACCCTACCCGTAGACTTCCGTCCCTTCATCCAGGCAGCAGAACAACTCTACAACGGGCCCTGGATCACCGAGCGTTTCATCGCCATGGAGGATGTTTTAAACCAGGACCCAGACGTAGTTTGGCCTGTCACAAGAGACATTGTCTCCCAGGGCCAGTCCCGCACTGCAGCCGAGGTCTATCGCTCGATTTACGAACTGGCAGCGTTAAGGAACGCCTGCATCGCTGAGACAGCGGAGTGCGATGCGCTCCTCACGCCCACCGCAGGAAGGCGCTTTACGCTCGCCGAGCTCGACTGCGACCCGGTAGGGCCCAACCAAAGCCTGGGTCATTATACCAACTACATGAATCTGTTAGATTTTTGTGGCCTTGCGATACCAGGATTAGATACCGAATCCGGGCAACCCTTCGGCATCACCCTGGTTGGGGACAGATTCCAAGATACCCGTTTATTCGCCATTGGCGCTTACCTGGAGAGCATTTTGCATGGTGACACGGGGGCCGCCGGGCTTCAGGGTTTCAAGGATTTAGCCCATGTGGACATCGCTGTCTGCGGTGCACATATGGCCGAACTACCGCTGAACCCGCAGCTCACGCGTCGGGGCGCCGTCTTTATTGAGGCCACGAAGACCGCTGAAGAGTACCGGCTGTTTGCCTTGGCCGGAGGTCCGCCAATGAGACCCGGCATGGTGCGTGACAGCGCCGATGGCAAGGCGATAGAGCTGGAGATCTGGCGTTTGCCGGCAGAGGCGTTGGCTGCCTTCGTCGCGGACATACCCAGCCCCTTGGGCATCGGCTTGGTCAAGGTGCAGTCTGGTGACCATGTCTTGGGTTTTCTGTGCGAACAAGCCGGGCAGTCTGGGGCGAGAGAGATTACCGACTTTGGCGGCTGGCGCAGCTTTCTCGCTGCCAAGGATGACTGAGAACAAGTGGCTAGACGAAGGCGCCTCAGAGGCCGGACCAACAATAGAATTGACAGGCTAATCAGAGCAAAAAAAAGGACTTACCATGAGATATCTGCATCCGAAGAGAACCGCGTCTAACTGGGCATCGCATAGGATTCTAGCTTTACTTACCCTCCTAACGCTCTTACCAATGGGTACGGTGAGCGCCATGCATCACCTAGCCGAGGAAGGTCAATCAGACACCCAGGCGCAGATAGCCACCGCTGAACGATTCATTGATGCCTTTTACTCATTCGATGCCGCCAAGCTTGCACCCTTACTCGAGCATGCCAGCGAAAGCGCTCCGGGTATTCTGTATTACCAGGGCTGGGCGGAGGGTGGGAACTACAAGGTCCTGGAACGCGCGCCCTGCAAAGTGGCGGAAGCTGGCCAAATTGCCTGCGCCATCACGGTCCAAGACGATCCGGTGCTGGCTTTGAAAACTGGATTCAACGTGACGGACACATTTCACCTGCGCTTTGAGGGCGCTCATTTGTCCGCCGTGGAAACCAGTTCCAATGATCAGCCCATTTACTATGAAGCTCGCAAGTGGGTAGAGGCCAACCTTCCCGAAGTCATGACCGGACCCTGCAAAGACCGAAATACTGAGGAATCAACGCCTGTCGCCTGCGCCAAAGCTATGACCAAGGGTTATCAAGCATTTTATGAAGCGGAGGTTGCACCCAAGGTGGAGTAGCGCCCTGCCGAGTGTTGATTGGGCCAACGAATGCTCGGCTCAGACACAACCAAGATCACGTGTTCTAGAGAGATATAGGAGCGTCTTAGATGAAGAAAACGATCAAACCCGAGCAGACCATGACCTGCCTGCTCCGCTCTATCGTGATGTGGATCGCTGTCTGCCTATCGCCGTTAGCCTTAGCTGACAGCCAGGGCAACCCTGCCTCCAGGGTCTTCGGTGCCAATACCTTCACGCCCCCTACCGAGGCCAGCGGCCCAGGATTTCGGCTTGTTCCGCTCGGCCCGGATCTCGCGCAACTCGACTACGACGCCTACATGTCCTCCATTGAACACCTACAACGCACCTATACTCGAAGCACAGCCTGGCCCCATAGCGAACTAAGCTTAGAGGACGCCATGGCCGCTATGGTGCGAGTGCAAGCACGCTTCGAGAAAAATGAATCCTTCGCCTATGCCGTACTCAATGAGGCCGGTGACGTAGAGCGCGGCTGTGTCTACGTCTATCCCAGCGGCAAGGCTGGTTTCGATGCGGAAATTCGCCTGTGGGTGACCCAGGCAGAATTCGATGGGGGCTTCGACACCACGCTCTACGCCTGGACCCAAGCATGGGTGGCCTCAGCATGGCCTTTTCAGAAAGTCGCCTACCCGGGGCGAGCGACTTCTTGGGCAAGCTGGGAAGCGCTGCCGGACGCCTAGGGCGGACCAGACATGACGCACTGAGCCTAGCGACACAATAAACGTCGTGCCCTCACACCCGACTATTCGCCATCCGCCTCATGCTGAACTAATAGATCGGCGACGTTATTCAGGACGTCCTTGAAGGAGGCATCATACTTATCTCGCTGTAGCTCATCGGTCACGCGAGGAATTGAAACAGGCAGCGTTGCGACCAAGCGGCCTGGGTTGGGAGCCAAGACAAAAACCCTGTCCGCCAACAACACGGCCTCCTCCAGGTCGTGGGTAATAAATACCACGGTAATTTTAAGCTTGCGCCAGATTTCCAGCAGATGGCGCTGCATCCGACTTCGCGTTTGGGCGTCCAGCGCCGCAAAAGGTTCATCCATCAGCAGCACCTTGGGGCCAGGGGCGAGGGCGCGAGCGATGGCCACACGTTGCTGCATGCCGCCAGACAGTTGTTTAGGGTAGTAGCCTGTGAATTGACCCAGACCCACTCGGTCTACCCAGGTCAGGGCAACTTCTCCCCGTTCCTTCTTGTCAGGATATTGGTCCTGGAGCCCAAACATCACGTTCTCCTGGACGGTGAGCCAAGGAAATAATGAAAACTGTTGAAAGACCATGCCTCGATCATTTCCAGGCGCAACGACCAGCTTGTCCTCCACATAGACACCACCCTCACTTGCCTGCTCAAGGCCAGCGGCTATTCGAATCAGGGTAGATTTACCGCAGCCAGAGGCGCCTACAATGGCAACAAATTCTCCCGTTTGAATTTCAAAATTGATGTCGCGAAGCGCTTGCCTGAGGATGCCCTGAACCAGGAACGTCTTGCCAAGATGACGAAAAGCCAGTTTCGCTGGGGCTTGCTGACCCGTTTCAGCACTAGCTAACACCAAGACGCTTCTCCTGCCAGGGGAATAATCGGCGCCCGGCCCGCTCTAGCAGAAGGTCGGACGACAGCCCAATCAAACCAAGGATGATCAGTGCTGCGAACACCATATCGAAGTTCTTATAGCGGGCTTGCTGGGTGATGAACCAGGTAATGCCGGAAGAGGTTCCAATTAGCTCAGCGACGATCAGGTAGGTCCAGGCCCAGCCCAGCAGGATACGTAGGTCCTTATACAAATCCGGCAGGATGCCGGGCACCACCACCTGGGTTAATTGACGCAGGCGATTGGCTCCTAAGGTCTGCGCGGCCTCGAGATAACGGACATCGAGCCGTCGGGTGGTATTGGCGACTACCAAAACCATTTGAAAAAAAGTGCCGATAAAGATGATTGCAATCTTCGGCGCATCATGGATACCGAGTATCGCCACGGCGAGCGCCCCAAACGCAGGCGCAGGGAAATATCGGGCAAACTCAACGAAGGGCTCCGCTAGCTGGGAGACGGGGCTATAGGCACCGCACAGGATGCCCAGGGGCACCCCTAGCAGGGATGAATACAGAAAGCCCCAGAAGATGATCGTTACGCTATGCCAGATACTCTGGTGAAACCAAACCTCACTCCGCCGCACCGGCTCCTTGGTGAAGCTGGTGTACAGCGCGATAGCGACCTCATGCGGCGCCGGTAGATAGACTGGATTGGAGGGCTCGCCAGTTGGCAGCGGTAACCCAGCCGCTCGGGCCAGCTCCCCTTGGGTCGCGAACTGCGCCTTATCCACCAGCATGTCAACTCGATAAAAGGAAACCCCGCCTGGCTCGACAATCCTGACCATTGGCTGCCAGACCCCAGGGACATAGCTCACCAGCATCCATAGCAACAGTGGCAGCAAAAAGGAGCCGGCAGTCAGCAAGCGAACCCGGCCCCGTTGGGTCATGGCACCCCGTGTCATTGTCGTCTCGGACACGGTATCTACTGATACAGCCTGTCACTGATATAGTCTGAAGTCGGTTGCGCTTCGGAATAGACCCTGTATTTCACGTTGAACGCATCTGCAACATCCGTCGATCCCTGCAGGGAATCTAAGCCGTCAGTAGGCACAAGCCGCAGCCTGGCCTCGTCCTCTGCGAGAAAACGCGTTCCCTGCATCAGCTCGGCGTACTTTTCTGGCGCTACGCCCACTCGTGCCGCCATGATTTCTATCGCTTCCGCCTGGGTGTCAGGATTTTCAATAAAGTCAACGATCCGATACCACACCTGAAACACCTTGGACCATTCCGAAGCAAACAGGTTGAGGCTTTCTGGCGCAACAGCCAGCGTGTCGTAGATCAGACCTGGGTCGTTGGCCGAGGTATAGATGGAGGTAGAACCCGGAACCAGCTGGAGGCTTTGGGAGGAATTAGGCTGCCAGGCCACGATGGCATCCACCTCACCACTCGCTAGCACCAGAGGGGTTTCATTAGTGGGCACGTTGACGAGGTCAACATCGTCCTCAGTTAGGCCAGCTTTCTCTAAGGCCCTGAGAAGCAGTAGATGGCCGACAAAGCCGATCTCAACACCCACCTTCTTCCCCGCGAGCTGGGCCACATCGGTAATGCCAGGTTGCGCGACAATCATGTCATTGCCGTCAGAAAAATCGTTTATCAACGCCATGGACGACGGACGCCCGGTGGCGCCCGTGACCAGGGCATCCCCATTGGTCATACAGACTGCATCAAGCTGGCCTGCGGCATAGGCATCCATGGAGGCCACATAGTCAAACCATTCAAACGTCACTTCGACTCCGGCCTCTTCAAACCAGCCTTTTTCCAGTCCGACTTCCCAGGCGACCCAGCCCGGCCAGTCGCTGTAGCCGATCGTTAAGGGCTTCGCCTGCGTCGAAAAAGCGACGCAGAGACCAACAATCACCGAGATGAGATGCTTCCAATTCATGCCGTTATTCCTATTCTGCAGAGAGACCGTGAGAAGAGCCGCCGAAGGTGCCCGTGATCAGCGCGAAGGGAGGGCGACCACGACTCGCTGGTCACACGGCAACTGACCAGCCGCCCCCACATTGCTTTCAGGGAGTGAGGGCCTTGAGGGCTGCGTCCTAATAATTCGCCATACGTGAGTACGGCTTTCCCATCCTGTGTCATAGCCGTATTGATCTCGAATTCTCAGTTACGCGGGCTAGTTTCCGCCGAGAACAACGTTCTCAGACATCACCCAGAAAGGAGCAAGATTTGTACCAGGACATAGACTGCTGTTTTTGTTGTTAAATTTTTGATCGCGCACCCTAAATTTTTCCTGCCCGTTTCCAAGTGGTGCAGAAAAAAGCGTAGTGCGCCAAAACTGTGCATAGGCCTCTGAGCTTCAGCCCCTGAGTAGCCAGGTAGAGGAACTATGACAGGCCAGGGCATCAGTCCGCCTTGCTGTACAGTCGTTCTGGCGGCACCGTCTTGTGACGGCACCGTACTAACGACCCGCCAAGGATTACAAGGCGTCAGAGGCCATGTTGGCTAGCGTGAATGCGAAGATGTCTGCGTATTGATCCACCAACTTTTCAGTTGATGTGCCCGCGCCGTGCCCCGCATCTTTTTCGATTCTGATCATCACGGCGCTGGCCCGCCCTGCTTGGCCTGTAACTGAGCCGCAAATTTGAAGGAATGCGCGGGCACCACGCGATCGTCGTGATCACTGGTCGTGATCAACGTTGCCGGGTAATGGGTACCAGCGTTCAAGTTATGCACGGGCGAGTAGGCCAGCAGATAGCGGAACATCTCCTCGGATTGTTCGGCTGTGCCGTAGTCATAGGCCCAGCCCGCGCCTGCTGTAAAGGTGTGATACCGCAACATATCCAGTACGCCCACCGCGGGCAGAGCCACTGCCATCAGCTCTGGTCTCTGCGTCATAACCGCCGCCACTAACAACCCCCCGTTGCTCCCCCCACGCAAAGCGAGGCGCTTGGAGTCAGTGATCCCGTTAGCGATCAAGTACTCGGCAGCCGCGATAAAGTCATCAAAAACATTCTGTTTATTGACCCGAATCCCCGCATCGTGCCAGGTTTTTCCGTACTCTCCACCGCCTCGGATGTTGGGCACTGCATAAACGCCGCCCGCTTCAAGCCAGGCTGCCATGACGCTTGAGAACCTAGGCACTAGGCTGATGTCAAACCCGCCGTAGCCATAAAGTATGGTTGGGTGTGGCTCGTCAGCCTCTAAGCCCGCCTTATGGGTAATGATCATTGGAATTCGCGTGCCGTCCTTCGACGTATAAAAAACCTGCTCGGAGACATAGGCATCACTGTTGAAGGAGGATTTGGAGGGCCGATAGACAGAGGACTTACCGCTTGCAATCTCTAGCTGGAATAGGGTGTTGGGCGTTTTGTAGTTGTTAAAACTGTAGTAGACGGTTTCGTCCTGCGCCTTGCCGCTAAACCCAGTGGCGCTACCCGGACCGGGCAGTTCAACCTCTCCAAGCAGCTCGCCCTCTAGGGAAAATTGTTTGACCTGGGAGATCGCATCGACCATGTAATGCGCGAAAAATTGTCCGCCGGCGCTGGAAACCCTCAGCACGTGCTCGGTTTCTGCAATGACGTCCTGCCATTGTTCGGGGCTAGGGGCGTCCAGCGTGAATTTTACCAGGCGTCCCCTGGGCGCAGCACGATTCGTCTGCGCGTATATCGCGCCGTCCTGGCTAAACACCACGCTGACATCTGACATTTCGTCATCGGCCACAACCACCATTGGGGCGTCAGCCCTGCTGAGGTCTTTCACGAGCAGACGATTGCCTGATGTGGTGCCACTGGCGTAAACCACCAGGAACTGTTGGTCCTCTGTGACATAGCCTGAGACGTAGCGAAACTTTTCATTTGCTCCGTCGCCAAATACCACGCGATCCTCAGATTGCGCTGTGCCAATGCGATGAAAATATATCCGGTGGTGGTCTGTTTTCGCCGTCAACTCACCGCCCTCGGGCGACTCATATCGGGAATAGTAAAAACCGGTCTCGCCCTGCCAAGCTAAACCACTAAATTTTACGTCCTCGATTTGATCAATGACCTCTCTCGTTTCAGCGTCTATCACCTCAACGCTGCGCCAGTCAGCGCCCCCTTCGCTCTTTTGGTAGGCAGCTAGAGCGCCCGATTGAGAAAATGACAGCGCGGCGATAAAGGTCGTGCCCGCCTCGGACATTTCGTTAGGGTCAATGAAGACACTCTCTTCGCCCGCGGCATTCACACGATATATGACTGCCTGATTCTGCAGACCGGCGTTACGACTAAAGTAAGTGTACCCAGCCTCTTTGAACGGAGCAGACTCACGTTCGAAATCAAGCAGGCGCCGCAGACGCTCTGCAAACTGTTTTTTGCTTGGCAAGGCCTCTAGGTACTCATAGGTCACGGGATTTTGCGCATCTACCCAGGCACCAGTGCTCTCGCTCATATCGTCTTCCAGCCAGCGATAAGGGTCGACAACTTGAGTACCAAAATAAACGTCCGTTACCGGCCGCTGGGCTGTTTCCGGGTACACAAACTTTTCAGGTGAATCCATCTGTTGTTGCTCACAGGCGGCCAAAAAAATGCTGCATAGAGATAGAACAAGGGCTGCGCGCATTTACCTTAACTCCTAAATTGTCACCAAAATTCTTAAGCCCCAATGTACGTTACTTTGGACGCCGCACCCAGGCGATTTACATTTTTTGAGACCGGGCCCTCTCGCGCACATCTTTCGAGATCGACTTAAGTGAGTCGCCCCAGCCATGAAAGTCGAATACACCAGTGTCGCGCCACAGGACTTTAGTTGCCCGAAGAATTCAACTCTCAAAAATGTGAATCACAACAGGTCGCTAGTTTCTGAATAGGCGTAGCATTCCCACAGCGACGGCACCAAGGGGACAGAGGCTTCGGGTCGCTGCCAGAAGCCGAACAAGCCTGTCGGCCGAAAGTTTGCCCAAACGCTCCACCGCCTGAGCACAGTGATTCTTAGGCCCAACTAGACTGGTGAGCAGCCGGGCCGGGGAAGGATCCTGCCAATGAACATGAATATTGAGCACGGAGGCGGGACAGGGTTTGCGAAATAGTCCATGAGCAAAATATACGTAAAGCCCATTGGCGGATTGTGCAACCGTCTCCGAGCTATCGACTCGATGCTTTGGGTTGCTGAAGACTGTGGCAAACGGCTGGTCGTCATCTGGGAGAGAAACCAGTCACTAAACTGTTCGTTCGAAGACCTCTTTGTAAAACCAGCCTCATTCGATCTCCTGGAAATAAAACACTCTTGGTTTTGGCCGTCAAAGCACATTCATTCCTTTCCTGAGGTCTTGCCCAAATCCTTGCATCAAAGACTCATGGTCGGGTTACTCAAATCTAGGCTGGGGGTCAACACGACATTTTTCTTCGACGAACTTGCCGGAAAACTCAAGCCCCTTCGTCCCGTTACGCCCGCTAAATATAAAAATGTCAGCGCTTTTGACGAACACGTCTACCCGATATTTCAACCGGTAACAGAAAAGCTTAAGCAGGAGGAGGCCTCCTATATCTCCACCTGCTGGCGAATGGTAGGCGGCCCGAATTACAGCGCACTATTTGAACCAACGCATGAGATTGCCTGCGAAGTGCGGGGAATAGCACAACAATTCAATCAAGAAACATTTGGCATCCACGTGCGCGGGACGGATGCAGAAACCGCAAGACGATTTAGCAGCGTGAGGGCATTCGAAAATCGCATTCAGCACGTTATCGATCAAAACCCGCGAGCGTCTTTCTATTTGGCAAGTGACGAACCTAAGATCTAGCAACGCTTGATCGATAAATTCCCGTCTCGAATCTTCTTTCTTGAGCAGGCGAGCTACGGCCGCAACGCTTCCGAGAACAT
>MDTB01020720.1_pt1 | contig 12979 bp, 13 predicted proteins | sample 811161 | NCBI WGS metagenome assembly MDTB01 (sample SAMN05326650, study PRJNA326480) | marine metagenome | isolation source: seawater | place: Mediterranean Sea | collected 2009 | reverse complement strand
GATATGGCTAGTTATATTAATGGAGAAACTTTACATGTTAATGGTGGAATGTATATGGCTTGACAATTCTATTTAATAATCTAATAAGAATTATAATCAAAAGTTCATAAGAAAGGAATTCATGGCGGAAGATATTAAAAGCAAAGTCAAAAAAATTGTAGCGGATCACCTTGGCATAGAAGAGGAAAAAGTCACTGATGAGTCTAGTTTCATTGATGATTTAGGAGCTGATAGTTTAGATACAGTGGAATTAGTAATGGCTTTTGAAGAGGAATTTGGTTCAGAAATTTCAGATAGCGAAGCTGAAAAAATTCTTACAGTAGGTGACGCAGTAAAATTTATAGAAAGTAAAGCTGGCTAAATAACATTTCATCATAAAATTATGAGAGGTTATGATCAAAATATAATGGTTATTTTATCATCACCCTCAGGTGTAGGTAAAACTACTTTAACTAAAAAGATTCAACAAAAATATCAGACATTTAAAATTTCAGTTTCACATACCACAAGATTACCTAGATCTAATGAAGTTGATGGTGTGGATTATCATTTTATTGATTATGACAAATTTCAGGAACTGATTAAAAATGAAAAATTTTATGAGTTTGCAAAAATATTTGGAAATTATTACGGTACTTCAAAGGATACAGTAGACTCAACGATTAAAACAAACGATATTCTGTTTGATATAGATTGGCAAGGAACCAAACAACTCAATAAATTTAAAAATCTAAAATTAATAAAAATATTTTTAATTACTTCAAAAAAATCAGATTTAAAAAAAAGGCTTGAAAAAAGAAATCAAAATACTCGGGAAGAGCTAGAAAAAAGAATTAATTCATTTGAAGAAGAAGTAAAACATTGGAAAGATTATGATTATATTATTATTAATGAAAATCTAGAATCATGCTTCAAACAGATTGAAAATATAATTTTAAATAATAAAAAATCTTTCACATCGCCTCATAAATTTCTGTGATTTTATAATAAATATCTGGTTTTATGTCACCAGGTCTTAATTTTGTATTTATTTTTAGTTTATCAATACGACGGTCATCATTAAAAATCTTTTTTAATATTTTATTAATCATTTTTCTTTTATTAGCAAAAATAAGATTAGTAATTTTTTCAAGATTTTCAATATTTTTTATTTTATACAAAATTTTACTTTTAGGTTTAAAATGAATTATCATTGAATAAATCTTCGGCTTAGGGAAAAAACAATTAGGAGAAATTAAAAAATTTTTTTTTTCTTCTAGTTTTAAATTTGTTAATATAGAAATTCTACCATATTTTTTTGATGGAAATTTGGAGATTATTTTTTCACCTAATTCTTTTTGAAACATAAAAATTATATCACTAAATTTTGGAGGGTATTTTTTAAATCTTAATATTTTAACTAAAATTTGTGATGAAATATTATAAGGCAAATTACCTATTATAACTGAATTTTTTTTTAATATTTTTTCTAAAGGGAAGTGTAAAATATCCTTATTATAAATTTTAACCTCTTTATAATTTTTATACTTTTGTTTCAATTTTTTTGATAAAAAAATATCTTTTTCAATCATACAAAGTGATTTAGGTTTAAGCTTTATTATTTCATCAGTTAAGGAACCATGGCCAGGACCAATTTCTATAATGTCTCGACTCTTAACTGTAAATAAATTTAAAATTTTACCTATTATATTTTTATCAATTAGAAAGTTTTGACCTAATGATTTTTTAGGATAACTCATCTCATAAACTTTTTATATAATCAATACACTTCATTAAACTTTCTTCGTTGGCTTTATTTTTTTTAATCAAATTTACAGCAACACCATGATCAGGGGAAACTCTTGAGTATTTTAATCCAACCGTAATATTTATTGCATTAAATTTAAAAATTGATTTAAAAGGAGCTAAGACTTGATCGTGATACATTCCAATTATAATGTTATAATTTTTATATGCATCTATAAATATTGTATCTGCTACCAAAGGGCCATCGACCTTTAATTTTAATTTTCTTAAATTTTTGATAGCTGGTTTTATTATTCTTTCTTCTTCTGAATTTTTTTTAAATTCTGCATTATGAGGGTTTAATCCCAAGATAGCTATTTTTGCTTTTTTTCTATATTTTTTTTTAAACCATTTATCGATTTTTAAAGATTTTTTAATTATCAAATTAGTGTTAATTTTTTTTGAAATATTTTTTATATCAACGTGAGTAGTAATAGGACAAACTAATAATTTTTTATTACCTATTAACATCACTTCAGATTTGTCTTTGATATTACACATTGAAGCCAAAAACTCTGTAACACCATAATTTTTTTTATTTAGTAGTTTTTTGTCAACAGGGCAGTTTATTATTCCAGCAATATTATTAGATAAAGCTAATTTGTGAGCTAACCTCAAAGATTCCAAGATATATTTAGATGAATTTTTAACAGGGACATTGAAAGGGTCGCTGTAAATAAGGCCAACATCTAAAACTTTCATTGTAAGATCATTTTCTTTAAAATTTACTTTTTTTGTTATTTTTCCAGAAAAATTTAATATTCTTAACTGATCTTTCAAGAGATTATAATTAGAAATAAAATAAATTTTTCTTTTTAAAGATTTTTTCATTTTTTTCCAAACTTTAATTATAATTTCTGAGTTGATACTATTTGGGTCTCCGGTCACTATCAAAATTTTTTTCATTTAAATTCTATTAAACTGTTGTTTTTAAGTTTAGACAAGTGACTATTAGAATACAGAATAAATTGTTCATTTTTTTTTTTATTTATTAAATTATTTCTCATTGAATTCTTATCTACATTCTTTATAGGGGACTTTCTTTTATCCACTAATTTGAACAAAGTTACCGTTCTTCCTCTTATTAATGGCTTGCTTAATTCTTCCTTTTTTAAATCTTTGATAAAGCTAATTACATTATTTGAAAATGATCTTTCTTCAATCCAACCTAGGTCTCCTTGATTCATTTTTGATTGAGAATTACTAAATTTAATTACAGCTTTCTCAAAATCGTTTTCTTTTATAAATTGAACTATTTCATTTACTTGATCATCAAGGTTTAAACCATCGTCGGCTAAAAATTCAATTTCTGAGAGTCTATACTCATTAGAACTTTTATTATTTTCAATAAATTCATTTAGTTGATCATCAATTGAATTTAAATTAATATCTATTTTAGAATTATAATTATTAAAAATAAATCTTCTCCACAGTAATTCAGTTTTCATTTCATCCACAAACAAATCCCAATCCAAATTATTAATGATAAATAAGTTTTTTAATTCTTTTACTTCAAACTTTGTAAACGATTTAATGTAATTATCTAATTCAATTTTGGGTACATTTGAGTCATATCGCTCTAATTGTGATTTTTTTAATTGTAAATTTATTAAAGAGTTTAAGCTTTGTTTTTTTGCGTTATTTATATTATTTTGATTAAGTTCTAATTTGGCTATTAATAATTCTGACAAAATTTTGTTTTTGATATCAAAACTGGTAATTATCTTATCATTTACTTTTAATGCTATATCTGTTTTTATCTCAGCTGTTGCGATATTTGTGAAAAAAAAAAATATAATAGATTATAATAAATATTCTAATCATTAATTACTAAAAGAAGGAGAGAAAACATCTCCAAAAGGAGATAGTGTAATCTTAAACATCAAAGAATTCTCTGGTTCAATTTCAGAATCGTTGTAGAATTCTCTTCTGTAAACTAAACCAGCTCTTAAACAATCGTTAATATATTCATAGCTTAAATTGTAATATTCAGAAGAGCTGGTAACAAGGTTTCTCTTTGTCTCAAAAGAGATTTCACTTTTTTCACTATTAATAATGCCTAATTTTGTTTTAAAGTATTCCTGATCACCTAAGTGTTTTTGTTCTTTTAAATAGTCAAAATTGACACTAAATGGAGTAAAATTAAAAGAAGTTGATAGTTCATTATAATTAAGTTCATTATAATTTTGATCTAGATTAAAATTATAGGAAAGATTCATATTTCCTTTAGTATAAGAAGCACTTCCGACAAGATCTGAAAGTTTTTCATCCATACTTGACTCACTTGACATTTTTTTATTTTCTTCTTTATTAATTATTTGAGCTATAGAAAAATCAAATTTTTTGTTATTTTCCTCATTGATTGTGTAATCAAAGCCAATTGTTCCTGTTAGTCCTGTCTCAAAATTTTCATTTTTATTAAGCCTATTAATACTAAAAGCAGAAAGAGGAGTTAACCTTGAGCCACTATCTTCTTTTCTCATACTACCTGGGGCATATCTAATAAAAAATTTTGGTGAAAAAAGATGTTCTGTATTTCTATAATTTTTTGTTAAATCTAAAGATGTAAAAAAACCTGTAGATCCATAAATTTCACTAGTAAAATCGTTTTTGTATAAATCGATATTTTTAGTTTCATAATTTATATTCCTCAAATTTCCTAATAATTTATTATTGAGTCCAAATTTGGTTATAATATCTCTTGACTCCCAATTAAAATCATTAGTAAAAAACTTTGTGGTTTTGTTAGTATCATAGTTTTCTGCTTTAATATTTGCCTGATAATCTAAATAACCAAAATTGTTATTTATTTCTAAATTTTTATCTAATGTTATCTCTGGTAAAATATACTCATACTTATCATTATAACTTTCTTTTAAAGTTTCATACACAGCAGCATTAAATCCAAAAAAACTATTTTCTTTTTCACTCGAAAATTCTAATGACTTTTCAATAGAATTTATATTATTATCTACTAAATTTGATTTTATCTTATAAAGTTTTAAATACTTATCATTTGAAACTTCTTGAATATTTATTTTTAAGCTGTTTTCAGAACTGTTTTTTGTTATAAAATTTTTTTCATATTTAGAGAAAAAATGAGATTTTGCACCAGCTTTTTTTTTTAAACTTGTTTTTTTATATCCAGGTGTGTAACCGAAATCAGTCATTAAAAAAGAATTTTTAAAAGCTTGATGATAAGATCCCAAAAATAATGGGTTCTCACTTAAATAAATATTGCTTGTTAAAGTAAAATTTTTATCAATACCTAAATCAAAAAAATAAGGAATTTTTAATCCCTCTCCAAGATTTTTAGTATCTGAGTATGAAGGTGGTAAAAAACCAGACCTACGATCAACTGTAGGATCTGGATGAGAAATTTTTGGAATATAAAAAACTGGAATGTTATAGACTTTAATTAAAGCGTTCTCATAATAAATTGTCTTCTTTTTATTATCATGAAGCATCTTTGATGACCTTATTTCCCAAGGCGGACATTTGTCTTCGGATCTATAGTCACAAAGTGTAAATACACTTTTATTAAATTCACTTTCATCATTATTAGATATCTTAATTGAATTTGAGAATATACGAGGTTTGTTTCTACTATCTAATTTAAAATCGTCTTGATTCATAAACGCTTTAGCATCTGTTCCAATTATTTCCTTTTTCTTTGTATCAATATAAATTTGTGAAAATTTATAAGAATTATTTAATTTATCAATTATGTTTATAGACCCCACTGATTTGAAAAAAAATTTTATTAAATTATATTCAAAATTTTCTAAATAAATTTTATTAATTTCTAAATCAGTGATAGTAGTTTCTTTGCTTGATCTTATTATTTTATTCTTACTGTCGTACTTAATATCAGAGCCATCAATGATGTAACTTTCAGAAGTAACAATTTTCGTTTTTCCTTTGCTCTCAAAAATATTTGAATTTTTTTTATATTCAGCATAATCTGTTTCTATAATATTACCACTCTGATCCTCTAGTTGAACATTCTTTTCAAGTATTAATATATTGGTATTTTTATCAAGTTTTGCGTATTCACTTTTTATTTTACTTTGATTATTGGTTGTTACTATTACGTCATCTTCAAAAATCGAAATTTTATTTTTTTTATCTATAGATATTTTTTTGGATTGTATATTTAAATTCTCAGCACAAAGGGAAGAAAATAGAAGACTATAAATTATAATAATTAAAAATTTATTTTTCATTAATTTGAATAATTCCGATGAGAGTAAAAAAACTTAAGACAAGTACTGGTGCCCAAATTGATAAAATGATTGGTATTCTATCTGTTTTTCCTAGTGCTAAAGATAAATCTTTAAAATAAAAAGTTAAAACACTCACAATTAGGCCAAGTATTATATAACTAAGATTACTTGAATTTTTTAAAGTATTCATTGAAAATATGGATGCTAGGCCTGTCATCATTAATAAAAAGAAAGGTAAGCTTAAGTGTATATTAAGAATTTGCTTTAGTACAATATCATTGTAGCCAAATCTGATTAATTCATCATAGTTTAATGTTAAATCTAAGAAAGAAATAGTTTCAAAATTTTTAAAAAGGCTAGTTATTTTTTCATAATCATACTTTGAACTAATTCTCAAATTAGATAATTTATTTTTTTCAAAAATATTATTTTTCTCTTTTAAAAAATTTGCATCATTTATAATCCACTCTTTATTCGATATGTTTACAATATCAGATTTTATTTTTTCTATTATTTGAAAATTATCGTTTAAATGAAATATAGTTACATTAATTAAGTTTGCATCCTCTAACTCTTCAGCAGTTATTATTCTTTGACCATTTTCATAAGGTTCTTTAATCCATATACCATTGTTATTAAAACTAGCTAAATGCTCAACGTCCTTTGAATAATTAGATTTTGTTTTTTCATAAAATTTTGTTAGTGAAGAAGAAATTGGATTAAAAATAATTAAAATTAGCCATCCCAACACGAAAGATGTAAACGCTAAAATACAAAATATTTTAATATTTGAATATCCATAAACTTTTAGTGTTAAAAGATCTTTATTATTTCTAATTTTAAGCATAAACCACATGCTTGATATAAATATTATAAAAGGCAATAATTGAACTATTATACTTGGCACAAATATACTAGTAACAATTAAAGGAGTGATGAAACTTACCTCAAGATCTTTGAAAAATTCAATCTCCTCAAACAAATTTAAAATTAATCCAAAACTATAAAAAATTAGAACAGATATTAGAAAAGTTTTTAAAAAATTTATTATTATATAATTTAATATTATCTTATTCATTTAATTATTTTTCATTAGTTAATTTTAAAAATATAAAAGAATATAAAAATAAAAATAAAACTAGAGGAAGTGTTAAGAATATTATCCTAGAGCTAAAGTTTATACCGGTATATCTTATAAATAATTCAGAAAAAACTAAAATTAAAAATGCATAAAAAAATATAATATATTTACCAAAATATTTTGTTTCAGTTTTTAACAATAGAAGACAACATACTAAAGTAATCACTGGAACATAAAAAGGCATTACTATTCTTCTATTAAGATTTGGAATAATTTCTTTTTTAAAACTTTCATTACAAAAATCTTTGTTTAAATCAGATCCTACTAAACAGTTAATTAAATTAATTGTCGGGGTTTCTTGAATTTTCGGTTTTTTAATTGTTCTAGTATGTAAATCGTTTAAACTAATATTTAATTGGTCAAATTTTAATATATCATTTTTTTGATTTTGAATTTTTTCTGTTATTATCTGTCCATCTATGAATATAATTTTATTTTGATCAATTATTCCGTTAGAAGCGATTATTGTTATACTCTGAGACTCTGTAATATTTGATGAAATTCCTTTAAGATTGCCACCTCGATCATGTAAAAAAATATTTTTTAATTCATTACCATTTTTTTTTTTCAACTAAAACAGTCAGCCCTACAAAAGAGTCACTAAATTGCTTAACTCTTAATGTCGGTAAAAAAGAATTTACTTCATTTTTATTTACTATCTTTCTAGCTTTGTTTAATGAAAAAGGAGTAATGAAAGTTGATGCAATTAAGTGCAATATTACAACTAAGAATGAACAAAAAACCAATAAGTTAATAACACTAATTTTCTTAACTCCCGAAGTCCATAATATTACCAATTCACTATCTTGTTTGTGTTTCATGACAAAAAATATTAAAGAAATCAAAAAGGACAATGGAATAAACTTTGGAATTATCCCCAAAACATTTAATAATGAAAACTTAAAATAAGTGCTTAATAAGTACCCACTATCTACAATTAGCTCCAAAAAACTTACAGCTCTTACCGTTAATGCTATTAATGAAAGACCCATTAAAATAACAAAAAATGTTTTAAAAATCTCAATCAAATAATTTTGGTAAATTTTATTTTGAAGCATAAATATTTAATGTATATAAATAATGCATCCATTAATTAAATTCAACTTTAGAGTGAATAAGGACAAATTTACCTTTGAAATTGCTCAAATTAAAACTTATAAAATATACAATTTACTTAATATCTAAAATTCATGACCACTAAAATAACCTATTTAAAAAAAGCAAGCAGCAGATCGCAGTCAAGTCTAGTTCTATTTATTGATGAAAAAATCAATATAAATAATTTAAAAAATCATCTATCAGTAAATGAATTTAAATATGTTAAAGAAATTTCAAAATCTGGTGAAACAAAAAAAAATATTTTTATTTACGAAATTAACTCCAAAAGAAAAATAATTTTAGTTAAAAATAAAAAAGACACCAAAACTTCAGAAATAGAGAGTCTAGGAGCAGAATTTTATAAAATAATAAAAGATATAAAATTTAATGAGTACTCAATTAATTCTGACAGCATTTTAAACAATAAGAGTAATTTTTTAGAATACTTCCTCCATGGTATAAAACTAAAATCTTATGAATTTAATAAATATAAAACGAAAAAAAATTCAAAAACTATTAAAATTTTTGTAATAGGAAAAAAAAATCAACCATCCTTTAAAAGGCAGTTAAGATTTAAAGCTTTAGAAGAAGGAATTTTTTTTACAAGAGATTTGGTTTCTGAACCAGGGAATATTTTACACCCAGATGAATATGCAAAGAGACTTAGTCTTTTAAGAAAAGATGGATTAAAAGTAACTATTTTTGATGAAAAAAAAATGAAAAAGCTAGGCATGCATTCTCTTCTAGGTGTTGGAATGGGAAGTGTTAGGGGATCTTACCTTGTTTCTATCGAATGGAATGGAGCCAAAAATAAAAATAAGCCTATTGCATTTGTTGGAAAAGGTGTCACTTTTGATACAGGAGGGTATTCATTGAAACCTGCTAGATTTATGGAAGATATGACATATGATATGGCTGGCTCCGCAGCAGTAGTAGGATTAATGAAAACACTTGCATTAAGAAAAGCAAAAATAAATGCCGTTGGTGTCGTAGGACTTGTAGAAAACATGGTTAGTGGAGTTGCGCAGAGACCGGGGGATATAGTAAAATCATTTAGCGGTAAAACTATTGAAGTTCTTAATACAGATGCAGAAGGTCGATTAGTTTTAGCTGACGCACTGACATATACTGAAAAAAGATATAAACCAAAGTTTATTATTGATTTAGCGACTCTTACGGGTGCTATAATAGTTTCTTTGGGTTCAGAATATGCTGGCCTCTTTTCAAATGATGATAATCTTTCAAAAAAAATTATTAATTCTGGAAATAACGTCGAAGAGAAACTATGGAGAATGCCATTACATGAAAATTATGATAAATTGATAAATTCAAAAAACGCTGACATGCAAAATATAAATTATGTCGGTGGTGCAGGATCAACAACTGCAGCTCAATTTCTTCAGAGATTTATATTAAATAAAACTCCATGGGCACATTTAGATATAGCTGGTATGGCTTTTTCAAAATATGGAGGATCCTTGAATCCAGGTGGAGCTACTGGATTTGGCGTGCGATTATTAAACAATTTAGTTGAGGACCATTATGAGTAAGTTAGAAAAAACTCTCTCAATAATTAAACCCGATGCTGTTGAAAGAAATTTAGTTGAAGAAATAAAAAAAATTTTTATTAAAAATAATCTTAAGATCGAGGATAGTAAAAAAATTCATATATCTAGAGATGAAGCGGCAGAATTTTATAAAGTGCATCAATCTAAACCATTTTATAATGATTTATGCGCTTATCTTTCGTCAGGTCCAATACTAGTTATGATACTAGAGGGTGAAAATGCAGTAGCACAGAATAGAAAAATAATGGGGGCAACAAATCCTAAGGAAGCAGAAGAAAATACAATTAGAAAATTATACGGATTATCAATAGACAAAAATTCTGTGCATGGTTCAGACTCAATTGATAATGCAAAAAAAGAAATAGATTTTTTTTTTAAAAATTAATGATTTCTAAAAATTTTTACTATTGCCTCAGGATAAGCTTTATATTCTAACTTTTGAGTTTTTTGTTTTAAAGTTGCTATGTTATCCTTTGGACTTAGATAAAAAGTTTTTTTAACAACAATTTTTCCACTGTCTAATTTATTGTTAACATAATGTACAGTACATCCAGTTTTTTTTTCTTTATTTTCTAAAACTCTTGCATAAGTATTCAACCCTTTAAATTTAGGAAGTAAAGATGGATGAATATTTATAATTTTTCTATCATAATATTTAATTATCTTTTCAGATATTATTTTCATATACCCAGCTAAACAAATAAAAGTTATTTTGTTTTTTTTAAGATGATGAATAATTTTATTCTCATAATTATTAGATTTAGTATTTACAAATACATAAGGAATTTTATATTTTTTAGCATATTTTATTCCATTAGCATTTTTATTATCACTTACAACTAAACTTATCTTAATTGGAAAACTTTTATCTCTGGAATAAGAAACCAAATTTTTTAAATTTGATCCTTGACCAGAAATAAAAACACAAGTTTTTATTTTTACCATTTTAAATTATTTATTAAATTTACTCTATTTTTATTCTTAGAAATAAAACCGATTTCATAAGGCAAATAATTTTTTGGAAATATTCTTGTGATTTTTGAAACATTTTTTTTTGATACAATTAAACAAAATCCTACACCGCAATTAAAAGTACGCATCATTTCTTTATCTGAAATATTTTTACTCTTTAACCATCTAAAAATTTTTAAAATCCTTATTGTTGAAAGATCTATATTGATGGATAATCCTTTTGGAATTGATCTTAAAAGATTTTCAACTAATCCACCTCCAGTGATGTGAGCTGCAGAATTTATTAGGTCTTTATTTGCTAGTTTTAAAATTTCTTTAGAATAAATCTTTGTTGGTTTTAATAAATTTTTTTTTAAGTGGTTAGGTATTTTGTTTTTTTTTATGATTGATCTTACTAAAGAAAAACCATTCGAATGTATCCCACTTGAAGGTATAGCTAAAATAATATCACCTGTTTTGACTTTATTTTTACCCAGTATCTTTTTTTTGGAAACTATGCCTACGCTAAAGCCAGCTAAGTCAAATTTTTCACCAGAATAAACACCCGGCATCTCTGCAGTTTCACCACCAATTAATTCACAATTAGATATTTTACACCCTTTAAAAATACCTTCTAAAATTTTTTTAGTTTTATTAAAATTTAATTTTCCTACTGCAATGTAGTCTAAAAAAAATAATGGCTTTGCTCCTTGAACAATTAAGTCATTAACACACATTGCTACAAGATCAATACCAATCGTATTAAACTTTTTATATTTATTAGCTAAATCTATTTTTGTTCCAACTCCGTCTGTACATGATACAATTACTGGATCTTTGATCCTTAACTTACTAATGTCAAACAAGGATCCAAAGCCTCCAATCTTATGTTTAAAAAAATTATTTTTTGTTTTTTTGACATTTTTTTTTGATACTGAAGAGATATACTTTACTAATTTGTTTGCTAATGGAATATTTACACCACTTTTTTTATAACTATTATCATTTTTTTTCATTTATAACTTGATTATTAAACTTATGAAATTATTTAAACATTTATTAGTTATTCTAATTATTTTTTTTAAAACTGGAAATCTTTTATCTGAAAATAATTTATTTAATGTTAATAATATTCTTATAGAAAAAAAGGAAAAAGAAACAAATCAACAGTTGGCAAATCGAGCGATCCAAAAAGGCTTTGAACAATTAATCGATAGAATTCTATTGAAAGAAAACAAACAACTAGTATCAAACCTGAATTTTACAAGGATAAAAGATTTAGTAAAATATTATAATATTTCAAAAAACTTTGACCTTTCAAATAACAGTGTAAATTTCAATATTACCTTTGATAAATATAAAATACATAATCTATTTTACGAACAGGAAATATCTTACTCAGATATAAATGATAAAGAATTTTATATACTACCTATTTTAATCGAAAATAATGAAATTTTTATCTTTTCAAATAACTATTTTTACGAAAATTGGAACCAAGATAGTAATGACAAAAGTTTAATAGACTTTATTTTATTAATTGAAAATATTGAAACTATTCAAATAGTAAATAATTTAAGAGAAAATTTATTAAATTTAAATTTAAAAAGGATATTTAAAGAATATAAAGACAAAAATAAAGCTTTAGTATTAATTGAAAATAAAGATATTAATTCACAACGAGTATATTTGCAGGCTCACATACAAAATAAAACTATTTCTAAAAATTTTTTAATTAAAAAGGAAAAATTAGATCAAAATAAATTTAGAGAAAAAATAATTCTTACAATAAAAGATGAAATAATAAATTTAGTTAAAATTCAAAATTTAATTGATATAAGAACACCATCTTTTTTGAATGTGAAATTTAATTTTAATAAAAAAAACAATTTAGTTTTATTGAACTCAAAGATTAAAAAAATAGAATTGATTGAGAATATTTTTGTCCAAGAGTTTAACAAAAATTATGTAAGTTTAAAGATAAAGTATTTGGGAAAGCTTGATAAATTATTAGAGATATTGAATAAAGAAAATATTAATTTAAAGCTAATTAACGATAAATGGATTATGAGCATTCTATAATAATGGAACAACTTACTTTAAAATTTCCATTTTCAAAAAAATTTTTTGATCAAGATTTTTTTGTTTCTAAAAATAATTATTCAGCATTTAAATTAATCGAAAGCTGGCCAAATTGGCCAGGAAAGTGG
>MDTB01048753.1_pt1 | contig 12980 bp, 13 predicted proteins | sample 811161 | NCBI WGS metagenome assembly MDTB01 (sample SAMN05326650, study PRJNA326480) | marine metagenome | isolation source: seawater | place: Mediterranean Sea | collected 2009 | reverse complement strand
TGGACTAAAAATGACGCATGTTGTTACTGAAAGTTGTATTAAATGTCGTTACACCGATTGTGTTGATGTTTGTCCAGTTGACTGTTTCAAGGCCGGGCCTAATTTTCTTGTAATTGACCCTGAAGAATGTATTGATTGTGCAGTTTGTATTCCCGAATGTCCTGTAGAAGCAATCTTCGCAGAGGAAGATGTTCCTGAAGGCCAAGAAATGTTCATAGAATTAAATGCTGAACTTTCTCAAAAATGGGAAACCATTTCTGCAATGGAAGATAAAAGTGAAGATGCAGACCACTGGGCTACTATAAAAGACAAAAGGGAATTATTAGAAGATAGTTGAATTATTTCTTATAATTTTTTTATTTATTAAAAAAAAGAAAAGTTTTTTGACACCTAAAAAAACAACACCAATTAAGATAATAAAAGTCAAAAATTGGTCCAATAATCTTGTTTACTTAAGAACAAGTCGGCCTGAGTGCTTCATTTTTAACGCAGGACAATTCGCAAGAATAGCAGCAAAAACTCTTAATGGAATTAAAAATGAAAACTTGGTTTGGAGAGCCCAATCATTAACTTCAAGCCCCAATGATAAATTTCTTGAATTTTTGATATTACTGGGAAAAAGTGGCGAATTTAGTAAAAATGTGAACGAGTTAAGATCGAGAGATATATTGTTTTTGGACAATAAAAACTACGGTTTTTTGACTTTAGATAGATTTCGGGATGTTCAAGATCTTTGGCTATTTGCAACGGGAAGTGGCATAGCTCCTTATCTTTCAATAATCAAAAATTTTCCAGGTTTAAAAAACATCAGCAGAGTTAACTTGATACACAGTTTAAGGGACTCTCAAAATCTTAATCGCTACACTGAGTTTTTAAATAAAGAAATTATTTTTAAGTCTGTCGAAATAAAAAGAAAATTAACGTATTTGCCCATCCTAACTCAAGAAATAACCCCCTTAAACGGTTTGGTAAATGGTGAGTCAATAAAATATAAATCTACAAAAAAAAGGTTTACATTAATGCTTTCTAATGGAGAATTAGAAAAATTAGCTAATTGTAATTTATTACCAAAAAAATCTAAAGTAATGATTTGCGGTAATCCAAACATGATTCGAGATACCAGAAACATACTAAAAAATATGGGATTTATTGCCAACAGGAGAGATAATGATGGAGAAATTGCAGTTGAGAATTATTGGTAGTCAGTTAATTTTTTATTGATATGAAAAAATTCGACAAAATTTACAACATGCTTCCCCAAACACAGTGTAAGAGGTGTGGGTACTCTGACTGTAAACCATATGCCGAGGCTATATTTTTCGAGAAAGAAGATATCAATAGATGTCCGCCGGGCGGTAATACTTTGATGGAAAAGCTAGCCGACTATATGGGCCTCGAAAAAAAACCTATTAACCCGCAGTGCGGAACCCCCTCTGAACCGAAATTGCTTTTTATTGATGAGGTTGAGTGCATCGGATGCGGTTTGTGTATTCCTTCATGTCCAGTCGATGCAATCGCTGGAGCATTCAAATTCATGCACACAATAATAAAAGAAGAATGCACAGGATGTGAGTTATGTATTTCCCCATGCCCTGTGGATTGCATAAAAATTATCGATCGACCTCTGAAACTATCATGGAACAAAAAAAGAGCTGAGAATAGCCGCCTAAAATTTGAAAGAAAAAAAAATAATCAACTTAAAAATCATATTTCTACTCCATCAATGAACCATTTGGACAATTTGAAAAAAAAATACATAAAAAATGAACTATGAAAAAAGACAAGCAATATATAGTATTTTTTCACTTCAAAGACCTAATCCAAAGACAGAACTGATTTACAGCTCAGCTTTCGAACTACTAATAGCTGTAATTCTTTCAGCACAAACCACAGATGTGGCAGTAAATAATGTCACAGGCGAACTCTTCAAAATAGCAAATACTCCCGAGGGCCTGATAAAACTTGGAGAAAAAAAATTACGCGAAAAAATCAAGCGCATTGGATTATTCAGAAATAAAGCAAAAAATATAATTTTTACTTGCAAAATTTTAGTAAATCAACACGATAGTATAATCCCTGAAAACAGAGACTTACTGCAAAAACTTCCTGGAGTCGGCAGAAAAACAGCAAATGTAATTTTAAATACTTATTTTGGATGGGAGTTGATTGCCGTCGATACTCATGTTTTTAGAGTTGCCAATCGGACCAAACTTGCAACCGGCAATTCAGTTGACATGGTTGAAAAAAAATTAGAAAAAAATACCCCTAAAATTTTTAAAAGAAATGCACACCATTGGCTAATTTTGCACGGTAGATATGTCTGCAAAGCACGAAAACCATTGTGTGAGAATTGCACAATAAATAAATTATGCGAATTCAAGCATAAAGTTTATGCTTAGCTTAAAACAAACGAGGTTAAACAAAAAACTCCTTTACCTTATCCATCCAATTTTTACTATGAGGGTTGTGTCTATCTTTGTTAACTTCGATTGAATTTTCAAACTCTTTTAACAAATCTTTTTGAACTTGGGATAATTTGACGGGAGTTTCTATCACTACATGACAAAATAGATCACCCTGAACTCCTGATCTAACATTTTTAATGCCTTTTCCTCTTAATCGAAATGTCTTACCTGTTTGAGTCCCCTCCGGAATATCAAAACTAGCTCTACCATTAAGTGTAGGGACATCAATTGAACCTCCGAGAGCCGAACGGGAAAAACTGATTGGTGCCTCACAGTGCAAATCGTCATTGTCTCTTTGAAAAACATGGTGAGGTTTAACTGTTATTTCAACATACAGATCGCCCGTAGGGCCTCCATTTTGACCTGGTTCACCATTTCCAGCAGATCTAATGCGCATACCGTTATCTATTCCCGCAGGAATACTGACTTCAAGAGTTTTGTTTTTCTTTACTCTTCCAGCTCCAGAACATATCTGACAGGGGCTTTTTATACTTCTGCCTGCCCCTCTACATTTGGGACAGGTTTGTTGTATTGAAAAAAACCCTTGTTGCATTCTGACTTGCCCTTGTCCTGAACATGTTCCACAAGTTTCAGGTTTAGTTCCTGGCTTGCAACCTGTCGCACCACATGTGCTACATGACTGCCATGAAGGAACCCTAATTTCAGTAGAGAGCCCATTAGATGCCTCTTCAAGAGATATCTCAAGGGAATATCTTAGATCCGAACCCCGAAATGCACCATTTCTCTGTCCAGACGAGCCCCTCGCGTTTCCACCACCGCCAAAGATGTCTCCAAAAATATCACCGAATGCATCTGCAAACCCAGAAAAATCTCCTGGTCCTTGGCCACCGCCCGGACTTTGATTTACCCCGGCATGTCCAAACCTGTCATAGGCTCCTCTTTTCTCCGGGTCTGATAAAACTTCATATGCCTCTTTGATATCTTTAAATTTTGATTCAGCAGACTTATCCCCCGGATTTCTATCAGGATGATATTTCATAGCTAATTTTCTATATGATTTTTTTATGTCATTATCACTTGCATTTTTTGCAACATTCAGTAATTCATAGTAATCACTTTTAGCCATTTAGAAAGATCCGAATTTAACCACGTTTAACTTCTTTAAAGTCAGCATCAACAACATCGTCAGGGGCATTCGGTTTTGTGTCAACTCCACCATTTTCATTATTGTCAGAATTATCTGGCTTATCCTCGTTGTTTGTATGTGAATCACCAGGGGTTTGTCCCTCCGAATAAGCCATTTCTCCTAGTTTTTGAGAGGCCTTCATAAGGTTTTCTGTTTTAGCCTCAATTTGAGCTTTGTCATCTTTGATCATTACAGCCTCAGCCTCTTTTAATGCCTCTTCAATTTGTTTTTTTTCATCATCAGCTAATTTTTCACCATGCTCTTCCAATGATTTTTTTACAGAATGAATCATCGCCTCGCCTGAATTTTTAGCATTGATCAAGTCAAGTCTTACTTTATCCTCCTCAGCGTTTGCTTCAGCATCGGCAACCATTTTGTTTATCTCATCCTCAGAAAGGCCAGAGTTAGCTTTAATTGTAATTTTATTTTCCTTTCCACTGGCCTTGTCTTTTGCGGAAACATGCAATATGCCGTTGGCATCTATATCAAAAGTAACATCTATTTGTGGTGTGCCTCTTCCGGCCGGAGGAATACCCTCTAGATTAAATTCCCCCAAAACCTTGTTAGCGGAAGCCATTTCCCTCTCACCTTGAAAGACCTTAACTGTAACCGCGGGTTGATTATCCTCTGCGGTAGAAAAAACTTGAGAATACTTAGTTGGTACAGTCGTATTTTTTTGAATCATTTTTGTCATTACGCCCCCTAAAGTCTCAATACCAAGTGACAAGGGAGTAACATCGAGTAAAAGAACATCAGTTCTATCTCCTGATAGTACTGCGCCTTGGACTGCAGCACCTGCAGCAACTGCCTCATCGGGGTTTACATCTTTTCTAGGGTCTTTACCAAAAAAATCTCTAACTGCATCTTGAACTTTTGGCATTCTTGTCATACCTCCAACAAGAATTACATCATCAATTTCGTTGGGTGATAAACCTGCATCTTTAAGTGCTGTTTCACACGGAGTAATACTTCTACTGATCAAGTCGCCAACAAGTGATTCAAGCTTTGCCCTTGTGAGTTTTGAAGTCAAATGAACAGGAGCACCATTTGACATTGCTATGTATGGCTCATTGAGCTCAGACTGTTGGCTTGAAGATAACTCAATCTTGGCCCTTTCTGCAGCTGCCTTTATTCTCTGAAGCGCTATAGGATCTTTAGATAGATCAACACCATTTTGTTTGTTAAATTCGTCTATGATATGGTCTATAATTCTTTGGTCGAAATCCTCCCCCCCCAAAAAAGTATCTCCATTAGTGGATAAAACTTCAAACTGTTTTTCACCATCAATGTCGGCAATTTCAATGATAGAAATATCAAAAGTGCCTCCACCAAGATCATAAACTGCGATCTTACGATCTTTTGTTGCTTTTTTATCAAGACCAAATGCTAATGCCGCCGCAGTCGGCTCGTTGATGATTCTCTTGACATCTAAACCAGCTATTTTACCTGCATCTTTGGTTGCTTGCCTTTGCGCATCATTAAAATATGCAGGAACAGTGATGACCGCTTCAGTAACGTCATGGCCCAAATAATCTTCAGCTGTTTTCTTCATCTTTCTCAAAACCTCAGCAGATACCTGAGGCGGGGCCAACTTTTTGTCTCTAACGTTCACCCAAGCATCGCCATTTTCTGCCTTCACAATTGAGAATGGCATCATGTCAATATCTTTCTGCACTTCCTTATCCTCAAACCTTCTGCCAATCAATCTTTTAACTGCAAAGAGAGTGCTTTGAGGGTTAGTGACTGCCTGCCTTTTTGCAGGTGCTCCAACCAAAATTTCCCCATCTTCCATGTAGGCGATTATTGAAGGCGTTGTTCGTGCACCTTCACTGTTTTCAATGATTTTAGGCTGACCAGCTTCCATCACGGAGACGCAACTATTAGTGGTTCCTAAATCAATTCCATTTACCTTAGACATAAATTTCCTTTCATCAACCAAAACTGATTGCTTTTACCTAATTAAAAAGGCGGACACTTTAATTAATAAATCAGATGCCTCAATTAAGCTGCAACTACGACCAAAGCTGGGCGCAAAACACGCCCCGCAAGAAAATAACCTTTTTGTAATACGTTAATTATGTTTCCAGAAGAAATAGGTGGATCATTTTCTTCACCTTTAAGGGTAGAAACGGCTTGATGCTGATTTGGATCAAATTTTTCTCCTACATTTGGATCTATAATTTTCAATCCTGAACGCTCAAATGTTTGATGAAGTTGTTTAAGCGTCAATTCTACTCCAGACTTTAGTTGATCTTCAGATTGATCTTGCAAACCAAGAGCGGCCTCCAGGCTATCTACAACAGGAAGTAGATTCAGAGCAAAATCTTCAATAGCAAATTTACAGGCATTAGAAATTTCTATGGATGATCTTTTTCTAAAATTGTCTAATTCCGCTTGGAGACGCAAATTTTTTTCAGTTTCATCAGTTAATTTGAGCTCCAATAGATGAATGTCATCATCACTTTTTTCAGGGTCGTGATTTGGTATATTTTCAAAATCATCAACATGAGTGGTTTTTTCGGGGCCGAAAGTCTCAGAAGTTGCGGAATCGACCTGCGATCCTACTAAAGGGTTCTCTTCAGCTTTCAGGCTATCTGTAACCTCTTGATAAGGGTCTTTTTTTGTTGCACACATAATAGTTATGTTTGGACTGTTTTAAAATTTTCAAGTATTTTTGTTTAATTAGTTGCTCCTTTTTTTAGAGCTAGTGTTTTTTGTTTTTCTTTCAAATCTAAAATTTCTTGAGCGTGAGGTTCTGAAGGCCAACCGGCTAACCCTTTAATCACTATTTCGCTGAGCATATTAATTCCCAAAGCGCTATCATTCAGACAAGGGATATATTTGAATTCAACCCCACCAACACTGAGAAAATCGTCTTTCGCCTCCATAGCAATTTCCTCAAGTGTCTCTAGGCAATCAGAAACAAAACCAGGACAGATTACATGAAGGCTTCTGATTCCGTTTCTTGGTAAATTTTTAATCACCTGCGTAGTATATGGCTTCAACCACTCTGCTTTGCCGAACCTTGATTGGAAAGAAACTTTCCATTCCTCATCTCTCAAACCGATTTTTTCAGCAATTAATCTTGCTGTTTTTAAGCAGTGGCAGTGGTAAGGATCACCTTTATAGAGACTCCTGACAGGTGTGCCGTGAAAACTAAAAAGTAATAAATCGGGCTTAGCAGTAGACTTCCAAAAATCTAAAACTTGTTTGCTAATACTGTCAACATAATTTTGGTCATCGTGAAAACTTTTTATTGTCCTTACGGCTGGAGGATTTCTTAACTTGATTAACTTTTCAAAAACTTTGTCAAATACCGTGGCAGTTGTGCTTGCAGAAAACTGAGGGTACAGAGGGAGCACTAAAATCTTATTCACATTTTTTTTTCTCAGTATGTCTATAGAATCTGAAATAGATGTTTTGCCATAACGCATTGCTAACAATATTTCGACATCTATACCTCGTTCTAACAAATTTCTTTTTACTTTATCTAATTGTTTTTCCGAATGAACTCTTAATGGAGATCCTTCATTAGTCCAAACCGAAGCATATTTTTCGGCAGATTTTTTTGGCCGGATTGTCAAAATAATAAAGTTTAAAATTGGCCACCAAACAATAGATGGAATTTCCACTACCCTGGGGTCTGATAAAAATTCTTTCAAATACTTGCGTAAGGCAAACGCAGATGGTTCATCCGGGGTTCCTAAGTTAACCAATAAAACTCCAGTTTTCTCGGGTACATCATGATAAAAATCTGGTTCACGACCAATTAAATTAGCAGAAACAGGTATCAAAACACCTTCCTTTCAGAATCAAAAAGCTCAGTTTGACTTAGTGCCGTGGAAACTACTCGAGCTGTGATGTCTACAATCGGTATTACTCTCTCATATGCCATTCTCGTTGGACCAATAACTCCTAGCGTACCAATTACCCTACCTTTCACTTTAAAAGGAGATGCAACCAAAGATAGTTGCTCCTCCGGCATTAATGATGATTCACCTCCAATAAAAATTGTCACACCTTGAGCAGAGGGAAGTGAGTCTAGCAGCTTAACTATGTTAGACTTTTGCTCAAACATTTGATAGACACTTTTCATTTTGTCTGCATTGTCAGAAATCTCACTAACATTAAATAATTGCTTTTGCCCAGAAATCATTACAGAACCCTCAGAATCGCTTAAAACAGCACCTCCTTCTTCAACAGCCTTCAGCATTAAACCAGATAAATCTTTTCTTAATTTTTCAAGTTCTGAGGCAAGTTTTTCTTGCACCTTATAAAAGGATAAACCTGAAAAATTTAAAGTTAGATAATTCCCAGCTTCATTTAATAACTCAGGAGAGTAGGTTTGCTCAACTTTTAGAATTTTATTAAGCACTTCTCCATCAGGAGTAACCAAAATTAGCAAAAGTCTTTTTTCATTCAATTGTAAGAACTCAACTTGCCTAAATGTTAATGCTTTTCTAGATGTGGTTACGACGCCAGCAAATTTGGACAAATTCGATAACAAGTCAGCTGCATGAGGTATAACTTCTGCTGGTAAGTCCCCATCAAGTGTCTTTTCTATGATTGCCGCTTCAGTGGCGTTTAAAGGATTAACAGTCAATAGATTGTCAACAAACAGCCTAAATCCCTTGGTTGTTGGAATACGGCCTGCGGACGTGTGAGGACTCGTAACTAAGCCCATATTCTCCAAATCGGACATTACATTTCTGATCGTCGCCGCTGAGACATCTAATTGGGAGGATTTTGCGAGAGACCTCGAGCCTACAGGTTGCCCCTCAACAATATACCGTTGAATCAAAACTTTTAATAATTGGCGAGATCTATCATCCATAATTTATCTGATTTTCTATAACATATGATTTAATGCAATTAAAGGACTTAGTTTATATTCGATCATGAAATTAAAAATAAACAAAATTGGCATTTTTGGAAAACCCAATAACACTAACCAATTCGATATCATCGAAAAAATTTTTGTCATTGTTAAAAATGTTGCTCCAAATATTCATGTAACTGTGGAGAGCTCAACTGCAAAGGCTTCATTTATTAACAAAAACAGTAATATCGATGGAAAACCTATAGAAATTGAGACAATTGCAACACTTAAAAATTCCATTGATTTAGCGTTAGTGCTCGGAGGCGATGGCACCCTTTTGGGTGTTGCCAGACAACTAGCATCTGCTGAGGTGCAGGTGCTTGGAATTAATCAAGGCAAACTAGGATTTACCACTGATCTTGATGTTGAAAACCTTAATGATAGTTTGGCCCCCTTAATTAAAGGCGAAGGCTTAATTGAGAGTAGGGACATGTTTGATGTGAAAGTTTTACGTAAATCAAATAGAACGAATAGAACAGAATCTATTTTTAATGCCCCTGCTTTTAATGATGCCGTTGTCAGTAGAGGAGCCATAAGTCATATGGTCGAACTTGATATCTTTATCGACAGTAGCTATTTACAAACCATCAGAGGTGATGGATTAATTGTTTGCACTCCAACAGGATCAACAGCATATGCTTTGTCGGTTCATGGCCCCATAATTCACCCCAAGCTTAAAGCTTTAGCCCTTGTTCCAGTGGCTCCTCAAGCACTATCTAGTAGGCCAATTGTATTGCCAATCGATGTTGAGACAAAAATTGTAATAAAAAACGGAAAGGGAACTGCTTTACATTGCGACATGCAAACTATTGCCGAATTACAAGACAATGACACAATTCTCATAAAACGATCAAAGTACCCGGTCTTCCTTCTTCATCCGAGTAATTATGATTATTTTTCAGTTTTAAGAAGGAAGTTAAATTGGAGTTCAAACCCAATTCGTGTAGGATTACCTGATCCGAAACTACCGAAGTAAATAATAAATTTTCGATAGCCAAATGCTTCAAAGTTTAATAATAAAAAATTTTGTCATTGTCGAACATCTCGAATTGAATTTCGAGGATGGTTTTACTGTATTTACAGGAGAAACAGGGGCTGGCAAATCAATGATAATTGATGCTCTAGCACTGCTACTTGGTAAAAGAGCAACAACTCTCAAAATACGGGAAGGTTCTGAAAAAGCTGAAATAACAGCATTTTTTAAGATTTCTTCACCAAAATTAAAAGAATTACTCTTGGGATGGTGTCAACAATTTGGATTTGATTTTGATTCAAATGAAATTTTTATAAGAAGAGTCATTGAAAAATCCGGCAAATCTAGGGCGTGGATTAATGGACACAACAGTTCCGTTAATCAAGTTAAGGAAATTGGTGAATGGTTGATGGAAATTCACAGTCAAAATGCTCATCAAAAGCTTTTAATTCCCGAATACCAGAGAAAAATTCTAGACGATTTTGCCAACATCAAATCAAATGTAGAACAATTAAAACAACTCTGGGATAAATGGAGTAGCTGTAAAGTCAATTTGTCAAAAGCACGTGAAAAAAATCAATCTCTGGAACAATTAAAAATTCAAGCAAACTGGAAAATGTCATTAATTGAAAACCTAAACTTACACGAAAATGAATGGGTTGAAGTTTCATCAAAAGAAAAAAAACTATCGGTAATGGCAGAAATACTAAGCACTGTTGAAGAAGCCTTAAATTTATTTCAACAGAGCGACGGCTCAATAATCAGTAAAATTGAAAAGCTACAAAAAAGAATTTCAAATTTAACTAATAATGATAAATTTTTTGAACAAATCTCTAAATCTATCGAGCAATCTCTAATTGAATTAAAAGACGCCACTGACAATCTAAGTCGATATTTAGGTCAAAATGATTTAGATCCACACGCATATCAACAAGCTTCAGAGAGACTATCTGAAATTTTTAACACCTCACAAAAAATTGGTTGTAAACCTGAGGAACTTGAGGGGGTTTTAGATCAATGCAAAAGTGAGCTCTTAGAAATAGAGACCAAAAGTAACTTAGAAGCTTTAATTTCCAATGAGAAAAAACTTCAAGAAAAATACTTCAGTATGGCAAAATTTATAAGTGAACAAAGAATAAATTCTGCTAAAAGTTTTCAAGCTTTAGTATCAGACTGGCTCAAAAAATTAGCAATGGAAAGTACTGAACTGTATGTTGAAATTTCAAAAAAATATGAAGCAAGTCCATCAGGACTGGATGAAGTTAATTTTAAAATCAAGCATACTGGAATTGAAAAAGTCTTAAAAATTAGTAAAATTGCATCTGGTGGTGAGTTATCTAGAATAAGCTTAGCAATTTCAGTTGTTATGGCAAATGCTTCAAAAACTCCAAGCTTAATTTTTGATGAAGTTGATGCTGGTATTGGAGGCAATACAGCTCATATAGTCGGAAAATTACTTGATTTGTTAGGGAAGGATCAACAAATTTTGTGTGTAACACACCTCCCTCAAATTGCCGCAAAAGGCCATAGTCATTTTTCCATTTCCAAAACTGAAACTAACAACCTTCCAACTAGCCTCGTTCGACAAATTGAAGATGTTGACCGGGTTGAAGAAATAGCCAGAATGCTTGGAAGCAAAGAACAGTTGAATGCCTCAGTAATTCATGCAAAAGCATTGTTAAACAAATAATTGAATTCAGTTTTAAAGGCTAAGAACGTCGTTCATTGAATAAAGCCCGGGGGTATTTTCACACAAAAATTTTGCAGCTAACAAAGCTCCCTTTGAGTAAGAGTCTCTTGAAGAGGATTTATGAGTCAACTCAATCGTCTCACCTATGCCTGCAAAAATTACCGAATGTTCTCCAACTATATCTCCTCCCCTGACAACAGAAAAACCTATTTCGTTTTTTTTGCGCGTTCCAGTGACTCCTTTTCTTCCAAAGCAATATTCACTTTCAATTAAATTTTTTTTAACAGAGGATAATATTTTTGCCATTGCAAGAGCTGTTCCTGAAGGGGCATCGACTTTATTTCTATGATGAGATTCAATAATTTCTACATCATATTCATCTGTAAAAAAACTAGCCGCATTTTCTAACAATTTAAATGTAATATTAACTCCAGGGCTCATGTTAGGTGAAAACACAGCGCCATATTTTTCGGCAAAATTAGCTATTTTTCTTTTTTCCTCACTTGAAAAACCTGTTGTTCCAATGACAGCAGGTATTTTATAGTTTTCACAAAATTCCAGAAGATTAATAGTGGAAACAGGAAGTGTAAAGTCTATCAATACATCTGGAGTAGAAGTGAGTGGTTTTGAAAATTCTGAAGCAATCATAATTCCTGAAGTCTTGCCAATAAAGGCGGTAGCATCTGAACCCACTAAACTTGAATTAGAGCGATCGAAAGCTGCAACAAGTCGAAAATAAGGGTTAGAAATAATTTGTGAAATTATAGCTTTCCCCATACGTCCACTTGCCCCAGAAACAGCAACTTTTATGATTTTATCCTCTGCGATTTCGGCCACTGTGGTTTCCCAAAAGAGTGATTAAACAAGTTTATTTTGGAAGAATCATCATTTCTAAAGAATTTTCGACAGGATCTCCCTCCCAACGACTAAGCTCTTCATTGACAAACTCAACAAAAAAAATTCTATTTTCTTTGACTCCACTATTTTTTTTTATATCAAAAACATAATCCCAACGATCGGGATTAAATGGATCAACCACAAGAGGAGTACCAAGAATAGTTAGAACTTCTTTCTTTGTCTGGCCTTTTTTAAGCCTAAGAATCATACTTTCACTGATATAGTTGCCTTGAACTATATCTGCTTGATATGGAGTCAACCATTCAGGGGTGGATTTCATAAATACATCCCAAAATGAAGCTCTCTCACTACCAGTATCTCTCAAAAAAGTGCATGAAGTGTTAATAATAAAAGACAAAATAAGGCAAATACTTCTGCAGAGTGGAATTTTATTCATTAGAGAAATCATAATAAATATAGTATCCTAATATTTTACTCTATTGAGTGCTATATGAGTACAATTGATGAACATGTTGTAGAATTAAAGAACACAGGATTGCGTGTTACTACAGCTCGCGTTAGCGTCCTGGATGTCTTTGAAAAATCGCCGCGCAGACATTTGACTGCGGATGATGTTTTCAAAACACTACTCAGTAGTTCAAATGACATTGGTTTGGCCACTGTATATCGTGTATTAACTCAATTTGAGCATGCTGGAATTTTAATTCGTTCAAATTTTGAATCTGGTAAAGCTGTATTTGAGCTCAATGAGGGACACCATCACGACCACTTAGTTTGCATCGAATGCGGCGAAGTCGAGGAATTTGTCGATCCAGAAATAGAAGAAAGACAACATAAAGTAGCAAAAGCGAAAGGTTTTTCAGTGAAAGATCACTCTCTTACCCTCTATGGGTCATGTAAAAAATGTTGTTTCAAAAGATCATCATAAGTGCGTTCTGAAATGGTTACAGATTTAGATCAATTAATTG
>MDTB01240258.1_pt1 | contig 12981 bp, 13 predicted proteins | sample 811161 | NCBI WGS metagenome assembly MDTB01 (sample SAMN05326650, study PRJNA326480) | marine metagenome | isolation source: seawater | place: Mediterranean Sea | collected 2009 | reverse complement strand
GTTCAAATATATACAATAACTTTGCGGCTGAGTGGCAGAGTGGTCATGCGGCGGACTGCAAATCCGTTCACGCCGGTTCAATTCCGACCTCAGCCTCCAATAAAAGTTAAATCGTTCCACGAAATAACTTTTATATTAAAACCCTTTTTGGTTTTTCTGTTTTATTGATATGAAAAAAATTGTAGTTAGCGGTGGATTTGATCCTTTGCACATTGGGCATATAAGAATGTTTAATAATGCAAAGAAACTAGGTGATCATTTAACGATAATCTTAAATTCTGATAGATTCTTAATGAAAAAGAAAGGATTCATCTTTATGCCTTACAAAGAAAGAAAAGAAGTTATTTTGAGTCTTGGGGTTGTTGATAGGGTTATTAAATCCATTGATAAAGACCATACAGTTTGCGAAACAATAAAAAAATTATCAAAAAAAAATGAGATAGATGTTTTTGCTAATGGAGGCGATAGAAAAAATATCAATGACATCCCTGAAAATATAATTTGTAAAAAAAATAAAATAGAAATGATTTTCGAAATCGGTGGAGATAAGATTCAATCTAGTTCTGATTTAACAAAAAAATTTCAAAACTATACAGAAAAAAGGCCATGGGGAAGTTTTGAAAATTTAAAAAAAGAAAAAGGATATTTAGTAAAAAAAATTTCGATACAACCTGATCAAAAGATTAGTTTACAACTTCACAATAATAGAAGTGAGTACTGGGTTGTAGTAAGAGGTAAAGGGGAAATAACAATTGATAAAGCGCAAAAAAAATGTTCAAAAGGGTCTTCTTTTTTTATTAAGAAACAGCAACTTCATAGAATTGAAAATATCGGAAAAAGTCCTTTAGATTTAATTGAAGTTCAACTTGGAAATCATATTTCTGAGGAAGACATAAAACGTTTTGACGATATATATGGAAGATAAAAAACCGTTTCTATTTTTCAATAAACAAAATTTAATTCTGTTCAATATTTTTTAAATAAAAAATGAATAAAAACATTACAGTGATCGGTGCCGGATATGTTGGTTTATCGTTGTCTACTATCTTAGCGAAAGATAATAATGTAACAATTTTTGATATTGATAAGAAAAAAGTTGAGAATATAAAAGATAGAAAATTAATAAAAAAAAATCAGATTAATCACTATTGGAAGGAAAATAATCTTTTTTTAAATGCAACTTTTTCAAGAAAAACAGCTTATAAAAAAGCTGACTTTGTAATAGTTTGTACACCCACCGATTATGATGAGAAAAAAAATTATTTTGATACTTCTTCGGTTGAAAGTGTAATTAAGGATTCTTTGAAAGAAAGAAATAGGCCAGTCATAGTCATTAAGTCAACTGTTCCAGTTGGCTTTACTGATTTAATGAAAAAAAAATTCAATTACAAAAATATCTTATTTTCTCCGGAATTTCTTAGAGAGGAAAAATCTCTAGAAGATAATCTTTTTCCATCAAGAATAATAGTTGGAGGTAAAAAAGACATTGCAAAACAATTTGCAAATTTACTATCTTTGGGCGCTGAAAAACAAAATATAAAAAAATTATTTATGAATTCTTCAGATGCTGAAGCAGTTAAATTATTTTCTAATACATATTTAGCTATGAGAGTTTCTTACTTTAATGAACTAGATACTTATTGCATGTCAAATAAATTAAATACGGATGCCATCATAGAAGGAGTTTCCTTGGATGAAAGAATTGGCAATTTTTATAACAACCCTTCTTTTGGCTATGGGGGATATTGCTTACCCAAAGATACAAAACAACTTCTCGCAAATTATGCGACCGTTCCGCAAAATCTTATAGATGCAATTGTTAAATCAAATACAACAAGAAAAGATTTCATATCAGATGAAATCCTAAGAAAAAATCCCAAAAGCGTTGGAGTTTATCGTTTAACAATGAAGTCTGGTTCAGACAACTTCAGATTTTCGTCAGTTCAGGGAATAATAAAAAGACTTAAATCTAAGGGTATAAAAATATTTATATACGAACCACTTGTAAAAGAAAAATTCTTTTTTGGCTCTGAAGTCATAAAGAATCTAAAATTGTTCAAGTCCAAGTCTGATTTGATTATTGCTAATAGATTTTCTGAAGAACTAAAAGAGGTCAAATCAAAGGTTTTTACAAGAGATCTTTTTAAAACCGATAGTTAAAACTAATACTTAACTAGATAAATAAAATTTTTCATTATAGTTTGTTTATAAGCCTATATAATAAATCCTTATGTTTCGCCCGGGTGGTGGAATTGGTAGACACAAGGGACTTAAAATCCCTCGAAGGCGACTTCGTGCCGGTTCAAGTCCGGCCCCGGGTACCAATTTTAATTCTTATATAAAATGAAGATTTTAGTTACAGGCTGTGCAGGTTTCATTGGCTATCATCTCAGCAAAGAACTAGTTAAAGAAAATCATGATGTAGTAGGTATAGATAATCTCAATGATTACTATTCAGTAAAATATAAAAAATTAAGGCTTAAAAATCTTCAAAATTATAAAAACTTTTCTTTTTACCCAATTGGAATTGAGAATTTAAAACTTCTTAAACCAGTTTTTAAAAAAAATAGATTTCAACTTGTAGTAAATCTCGCTGCTCAAGCCGGAGTTAGGCTTTCTGTAGAAAAACCTAGAGCCTATCTTGATTCAAATATAATAGGATTTTTTAATATTCTTGATTTATGCAAGGAATTTAAGATTAAAAGATTGATTTATGCTTCATCATCATCGGTCTATGGCGATAATAAAAAAACTCCATTTAGTACGAAAAATGCATCTGATCATCCTAAGAATTTCTATGCAGCAAGTAAAAAATCTAATGAAATGTTTGCTCATAGTTTTTCTAGATTATATGAAATAGAAACTATTGGCTTAAGATTTTTTACGGTCTATGGACCTTGGGGAAGACCTGATATGGCTGTATTGAAATTCATAAAAAATATTGATCAAAAAAAAGAAATTCTAGTTCACAACAACGGTAATCATCTTAGAGACATGACTTATATAGAAGATTGCATAATGTTTATTAAAAAGGCAATAAATTATAAATTCAAAAAAATTAATCATTCGAAAATTGATTTAGATGAAAGTTTAGGGCCATATAGAATTTTTAATGTAGCAAGAGGAGAAACTGTTAGATTAGATTCTCTTATTGATTTAATTTCAAAAAAATTAAATAGAAAGCCAATTAAAAAATTACTTCCTTTACAAAAGGGAGATGTTTTAGAGACTTTGGGAGAAATGTCTAATTCTAATTTATCTTTGAACTACTCTTCGTCTATATCAATTGAAGAAGGCTTATCAAACACTGTTGACTGGTATTTATTGAATAAAGATAAAATAAAAGATTTTATATAGAATTACATTGATGGGAAATTTCAATAATTTTTTTTACAACAAAAGAATTTTTATTACTGGTAATACTGGTTTCAAGGGTTCTTGGTTAACGATGTGGCTATTAAAGCTCGGCGCTAATATTGTTGGATTTTCTAAAGATATTCCTACAAAAAAAAGTTTATTTTTAGATGCTTTGTTGGAAAAAGAAATAAATCAAATATGGGGAGATATTTCCGATGAAGAATTATTGAAAAAATCTATCAAAAAAAGTAAACCTGAGATTGTTTTTCATTTAGCAGCTCAAGCGATTGTTTCGTATTCGTACACCAATCCATTAGAAACATTTAAAACGAATTCATATGGAACTGCGTCTTTAATTGATGCAGTCAGAAGCTACGAAAAAGAATGCATTTTAATCTCAATTACATCAGATAAGTCGTATGACAATCAAGAATTTGAAAGAGGTTATGTAGAAACAGATACATTGGGAGGAAAAGATCCTTATAGCGCCTCAAAAGGAGCAGCTGAACTAATTTTAAAATCTTATTTTTCGTCATTCTTGTATCAGTCTTTAATTAAATTGGGCATAGGAAGGGCTGGGAACGTTATAGGAGGTGGCGATTGGGCTAATTCAAGAATAATCCCAGATGCTTTTAGGTCATGGCATAAATCTCAACCTTTGAAAATAAGATCTCCAAATTCTACTAGACCTTGGCAATTAGTTCTTGAACCATTAAGCGGATATCTTCATTTAGCAGAAAGTTTAAGTAGAAACAAAAAATTATGTGGCGAAGCATTTAATTTCGGACCGAGTTACAACGATGTAAATACTGTTCAAGACCTTATATCTAAAATTTATTCTTTTTCTGAAAACTATAAAATTCAGGATAACTTTTTTAAAATCACAGAAAATATCAATTTTGAGGAATCAAAGCTTCTGAGGTTGAACTGTGATAAGGCTTTAAATCATTTGAATTGGCAACCAAATTTAAAATTTGAAGAAGTGTGTAAATTTGTTTGTAAATGGTATGAGACATGCATAGATAATAAAAATTTATCTCAATCCTTTTCTCTGGAGCAAATAGATGAATATGAAAAAATTGCCAAAGAAAGAAAAATGTCCTGGAGTAATTAATAAATGTATAACTTCAAAAGAACTAATTTAATTAATTCAGAGACATCAACCATAATCCATTCTATAAAAAAAACCGATGAAGAGTTTTCTTCTTTTGGAGAACTATATTTTTCTCAAATAAAAAAAAGTCAAATTAGAGGTTGGAAAAAACACAAAAAAATGATTTGCAATCTTTCTGTTCCATATGGAAGAGTAAAGTTTGTAATTAAATTACAACAAGAATTTAAAGAGTTTGAAATTTCAAATAAAAAGCCTGCCCTTTTGACGATTTATCCAAATACCTTTTTTGCTTTTCAAGGTTTGGCAGATATAAATGTTATATCTAATCTTGCTTCGTTAGAGCATGATGCTAAAGAAACAGAAACGATACCCTTAAAAGAAATTAACTATGACTGGTAAAAAAACAATTAGACTTTCTAAGTCAAGTATCTCTTCTAAAGAAATTAATGCTGTTCAAAGTGTTCTTAAAAAAGAGTTTTTAGGGATGGGAAGCGAAGTTGCTTTATTTGAAAAAGAATTAAAAGGCTTCTTTTTAAATGATAAAAATAAAGTTATTTGCGTTAACAGTGGAACAGCCGCTTTGCACTTATCACTTATGGCCCTCAACTTAGAAGAGGGTTCAGAAGTCTTAATTCCAAGTATTACTTATATATCTTCTTTTCAAGCTGTTAAGAGTTCTGGTTTAACCCCCGTTGCTTGTGATGTAAATCCAGTAAATGGAAATTTAGATATTGAAGATTTAAATAAAAGGATAACATCGAAAACAAAAGCAATAATGCCAGTTCATTTAGGAGGGATTGCTCATGACCTTGATAAAATATATAAAATTGCAAAAAAAAATAAGTTAAGAGTAATAGAGGATGCTGCACATGCTTTTGGTTCTAAATACAAGAAAAAACTTATTGGATCTTTTGGAGACATAATATGTTTCAGCTTTGATGGAATTAAAAATATTTCGTCTGGTGAGGGTGGCGCAGTCGTTACGAAAGATAAAGCAATTGCGCAAAAAATAGAAGACTCTAGATTACTTGGAGTTAAAAAAGATTCCAAAAGAAGATATGCTAATTTAAGAAGCTGGGATTTTGAATGTTCTGAAATCGGTTATAGATACCATATGAGCAATATTATGGCTGCAATTGGAAGGCAACAGCTTAAAAGGTTCCCAAGCTTTGCCCTCAAACGAAAATTTCTAGCAATGAATTACGTTCAAATGTTTCAAGACGTAAATCATATTATTCCTCTTAACAATAATTTTGAAAATATTGTTCCTCATATCTTTCCTGTAATTGTTGGAAGGAATAAAAGAGATGAACTAAAGGAATATTTATTAAATAACCTAGTTGAAACTGGTATTCACTATAAACCAAATCATTTATTAGAGCTTTTTTCAGATAATTTAGCACCGAGACCAAATGCAGAAAATCTATCAAGAAGCCTATTAAGCTTACCCCTTCATTATGATTTGAAAAAAATCGACCAATTACGAGTTGTAAGTTTGATAAAAAATTTTTTTAAATAAGATAGAAAATGAATATAAATAAATTCAAAATAGACATAAAAAATATTGCTGACGATAGAGGGACTTTAATTCCAATAGAGTCTCTGAAAGACGTGCCTTTTGAAATAAAAAGAGTATATTTTCTTCTATCTAAAGAAGTAGCAATAAGAGGATCTCATGGCCATAAAAATCTCAATCAAGCACTTCTATGTCTTTCAGGATCTATGGATTTAATCCTTGATGATGGCATCTCAAAAGAAATAATAAATATTTCTTCATCAAGTCAAATAGTATTAATAAATAAAATGATATGGCATGAATTAGTAAATTTTTCTCAAGATTGTATATTGGCAGTATTTGCAAGTGACTATTTTGACGAAAAAGACTATATAAGAAATTATGATGAATTTATTAAAATGGTAAGAAGAAGTGAAAAGAATTGATTTTCTTAATTTAAAACCCAATATTTTACTTGAAAAAAAACTTATTTCTTCGGCGCAAAGAGTAATAAAATCAGGATATTATATTTTAGGACCTGAACTACTAAATTTTGAAACGAAATTTTCTTCATTTGTGGGCTCAAGATTTTCTTTAGGAGTTGGAAGTGGACTTGATGCTTTATATCTTAGTCTTAAATGCTTAAATTTACAGAAGGATGATGAAGTTATAGTCCCATCAAATACTTATATTGCAACTTGGATTGCGATATCTAAATCTGGGGCTAAAATTGTGCCAGTTGAGCCCAATATTTTGTCCTACAATATTGAAGCTGAACAAATTGAAAAAAAAATAACAAAAAAAACGAAGGCGATAATCATTGTACATTTGTATGGAATGCCAGTTGATTTCAAGCCTATAAAATCGCTTTGTAAAAAAAATAAAATAATTTTAATTGAAGATGCTGCTCAAGGTCACGGAGCCATTAAAGACGGAGTAAAAGCAGGAAATATGTCTGACTTTGGAGCTTTTAGTTTTTATCCTACAAAAAATCTTGGTGCTTTGGGAGATTCTGGAGCTATAACTTTGAATAATAAAAATTTTTATAACAAGATTAAATCTCTTAGAAATTATGGATCTCAAAAAAAATATAATAATAATTTTGTTGGAGAAAATTCAAGGCTTGATGAAATTCAAGCATCTTTTTTATCTGCTAAGTTAAATCAACTAGAAAAAAGTATTATCAAAAGAAGAGATCTTGCAAAAAGATACTTTGATAATCTTTCAGGAGTAAAAAAAATTACTTTGCCTCAAAATAGAATCAAAGAGTCATCATGGCATTTATTTACCATAAGAGTTAAAACACGAAAAAATTTTATGAAGTATCTAGACCAAAATAATATTGGTCATTTAATACACTATCCTATTCCTCCACATTTACAAAAAGCATATAAGCATTTAGGTTTTAAAAAAGGAGATTATCCAGTTTCGGAAAAAATTCATAGAGAAATAATAAGCATTCCTCTTCGTCCTGACTTAAAAGAAAGTGAAGTTGATTATATTTCAGAAAAAATTAAGAATTATTGAACTTATGATAAGAATAGCAATTATAGGGTTGGGTAGAGTATTTTTTTGTTATGAAGAGTTCTTTAAAAAAAATAAATCAAAAAAATATTTAGTAAAAGTAGTTTGCGATAGTGACGAAGCTAAAGCTTTACAGGCTTCAGAAAGCTTGTCATGCGAAATGTCAACAAACTTAGAAGAAGTTTTAAATAGAGAAGATATTGACCTAGTTATAGTCTTAACCGAATCTGGTAACCACTACACTCATTCAAAAAAAGTTTTAAAATCAAAAAAACATTTAATTGTAGAAAAGCCAGTCTGCTTTTTTCCTGAGGAAGTTTTGGAATTGCAAGAGATTGCGGTATCCAATGATCTACAGTATTCGGTTATTCATCAAAACAGATTTAATCCTTCTATTGTAGCCTTAAAAAAAGCTATGGATTCATGTAGATTTAAAAAGCTTATCCTTTCTTCAATAAGCTTAAAGTGGTCAAGATTTCAAGAATACTATGAAGACGGATGGCATGGTAAATGGAGCATGGATGGAGGGGTAGTTAGCCAACAAGCAATTCATCATATCGATGCATTACAATGGATTTGCGGTCCAATAAAAAAACTTGTTTCCAAACAAAATAATGCTGTCAATAATCTTGAAGCCGAGGATACCTCAATTGTTTTATTAGAATTTTTAGATGGATCTTTAGGAACAATTGAGGCTACTACAGCTTCCAGAGTAGGAGACATTGAAGCATCTATTTCTATCTTGGGAGAAGGAGGTCATGCTGAAATTGGCGGCATAGCTCTTAACAAAATTATTAAGTGGAATTTTAGTAATAAAAATGACGAGGATAAAAATATTTTTGAAGAAGCTTCGGAAGAAGTTTCTTCTGGATATGGAAATTCACATCCACGAATCTTAAATGAAATTCTGAATAATCTATATAATGGAAATATCAATACGCCGGTTAGTGGAATAGATGCTTTAGAATCTATAAAAATAGTTCAAGCTATTTATTCAAGCGAAGAAAATAAAACTTGGGTGGATTTATCAAATAATCCTATCTCGTCAAATTTAGGTAATAAGAATGGTAGAAAATAAATTTCCTGGTAAAGATGTATCAGCTGAAGATTTAGAATCAAAGTTTCCTCTAGCTGCAAAACAAAAACCTGATCACAAAAGCATTTTTAATATTTGTGGCGTAACCTTTGGAGAAGATCTTATTCCAGTCTTTGCTGGACCTAATACAGTTGAAAATGAAGAAATGATCGTCGAAACTGCTAGAGCTGTTAAGTCATCTGGAGCTCATTTCTTAAGAGGTGGGGCCTATAAACCTCTTACGTTTCCTTATCGAGGACCCAAGTTTTTTGAGCTAAGAGAAGAAGGTTTGAATTTATTAAAGATAGCAAAAGAAGAAGTAAATATTCCTGTCATTACTGAAGTTATGCATGTTGATAAAATCGAAGAAATAGCTGAAGTAGCTGATATTATGCAAATCGGAACCAGAAATATGCAAAACTATCCTTTGTTGGAAGAAGTAGCAAAATGCGGAAAGCCTATTATGTTAAAAAGACATTTTGGCTGTTCTTTAAGGGACTGGCTAGGTGCAGCAGAATATATTTTATTCAATGGCAATAATAATTTAATACTTTGTGAAAGAGGCGTGAGTGTCCCTCATACTCATAGATCAACTTCTCGGTTTCTCTTAGATCTCCAGGTTGTTCCCGCTGCACAAGAGTTAACTCATTTACCAATAGTTACTGATCCTTCGCATGCTACTTTTTGGAGAAACTGGGTTAGTCCAATGACATTAGCTTCCATTGCATCTGGTGCAGATGGAATAATGCTTGAAGTTCATCCAGATCCAGATAATGCCGCGGTAGATCCTTTGCAGCCAATAAATTTTAAATCTTTTGACGATTTGATGAAATCTATGCAAAGGTTAGCATTATCAATAGACAGAAGAATTAAATAATCTTGAATAGCCAACAGTTTAAAGATTTATCAAAGATTTTAGAAAATAAAATTCCTAAATCAGTCCTAAAAAGGGATTTTTTTACATCAATTATAGGCAGAAGCCCTTCAAGAGGAGCAAGGTCTCCTGTCTTATGGAACTCTTGTTATAAGAAATTTAATTTGAATGCCGAAATGATTCCTATGGATGTTAGTTTAAAAAATTTAGGTAAATTAGTATCTTTATTAAAGGATATTGAAAGTTTTCAAGGTGGTTCTTGTGCCGTTCCTCATAAAGAAAAAATATTGAATTATGTAGATTTACAAGATGATAAGGCGAAAATATGCAGAGCAACAAATTGTTTTTATAAAGAAAATGGTAAATTTAGCGCAACAAACACCGATGGAGATGGAGCTCTATTAGCTCTATCAGAATTTTCTTTAAAAAAAAGCTTAAAAAACTCAAATTTTTTATTGATAGGCCTTGGGGGAGCAGGCAAAGCCTTAGCAGCTTCGGTTGCCCTTCAGTTAAATAAAGGAAAAATATTTCTTTCCAATAGAAATCAGAAAACTTTGCAAGATACTTTTGAGCTTTTAAAGAAGATTTCGAAGGTAAAAAAAATAAGTTTTCCCCCGGATACTCAGTCTTTAAATAAAGCGGATATAATTATTAATGCCACCTCAATTGGTTCTAAAGAAAATAAGGACCTGCTTTGTTTTAATCCTATTTCTGAGTTGTCATTTAATAATTCTATAGAAGAAACTATCATGCATAATCTTGAAGAATCTCTAACAAAGTTAAAAAGTTTAGACACAAAAAAAATTTTTTTTGACGTTGTTTATCAACCCACAAAGACCGCTTTTCTTCTTTCAGCCGAAGCAAATGACTTTAAAGTTTTAGGGGGGCTTAAGATGAATCTTTTTCAGGCTGTTCTGGGATTCCTAAAGGTCAACAAAACTTTTTTGAAAAGTACTATAAATTTTAATTCTATAAAAAAACAAATGGAATCAGTATGAGCAAAGATAAAGCGTCAATAATCATTAGGACTAAAGATGAAGACAGATGGATAAAGTCTTGTTTAGAAAAAATTTTTGCTCAAGACTATCATTCGTTTGAAGTTATTCTGGTTGATAATAATAGTAAGGATAATACCTTACAAATTATAAAAGATTTCCCTTTAAAATTAGTAAAATATAATGAAGAATTTCTTCCGGGCAAGGCTCTTAATAAAGGTATAGAGGCTTCTAATGGGAAATTCATTGTTTGTATTTCAGGCCATTGCATACCCAAGGAAAAGACATGGCTAACCAAACTTTTAAGAAATTTTTCTGATGATAAGGTTGCTGGAGTATATGGTAGACAAGAACCTCTTCCTTATTCTTCAGACTCAAATAAGAGGGATCTTTGGACTGTATTTGGGCTAGATAAAAAGATTCAGCTTAAGGACACTTTTTTTCATAACGCAAATAGCGTTCTCAAAAGAGATTTATGGGAAAAATTCAAGTTCGACGAAAATATAACTAATATTGAAGATAGGATTTGGGGAAAACAAGTTATTAATGCAGGTTACAAAATTATTTATGAACCAGAAGCTAGTGTTTATCATTGGCATGGTATTCATCAAGATAGCAATCAAGAAAGGTTAAAAAATGTTGTAAAGATTGTAGAAGAAATGGATTTAATTAACGATAAAGAATCTAATAGTCATAATGGTAAAGATGTTTTAGCCATAATTCCTTTTAAAGGAAAAGATAAAGAAATAAAAGGATTTTCATTTTTAAAAAAAACAATTGAGGATGCTTCTTCTTCCAATAAAATCAGCGAAATAATTGTAAATTGTGATAACAGTGAAACTGCAAAAAAAGCATTAGATTTTGGAGCAAATCATTCTTTAATCAGATCCAAAAGCACAAACGATACTCTTTTAGGAATTAATACAATTTTGAAAGAATCTTTAAATTTTGTAGATCCATTCGGAGAAAAATTTGATAGGATAATTTTTCTTTCTTCTACCTATCCTTATAGAGAAAGTCGTCTTTTAGATAATATTATTAACGAATTTGATTCTAACAACCATGACACTCTAGTTCCTGTTTTAAAAGAGTTTTCCAGTATATTGAAGGAAAAAGACGATAGCTATCTATTTTTAGACGAAGGTTTTATTCCAAAAAAACATAAAAAACCTTTATTTGTAGCAAAAAATGGCTTGGGCCTAGTAACGAAACCAAAATTTATTTCCGAAGAAAAAATTGTTGGAACTAAGGTTGGTATTTTTGAGATAACTAACATAAATCAAGCGGAAGAAATTAAAGATATAAAAAAACTTAGGCTTTAAAAATTATGAATAATTTAATACTTATTCCTGCCAGAGGAGGTTCCTCTAGAATTAAAAGGAAGAATATGAGGTTGCTAGATAATATTCCTTTAATTGGTCATTCCATTAACACTTCTCTAAAAGTAAAACAAAGTAGAATAGTAGTTTCCAGCGACGATGACGAGATAATCTCTTTTTCAAAAAAACTAGGTGCTGAAACTCCATTTAAAAGACCAAAAAAACTTTCTCAAAATAATTCCTCATCAATAGAGGTTATTTTACATGCTTTAGAATGGATGAAAGAAAACGAAAATTATGAACCATCTTTAATAATTTTTAAACCTCCAACAAATCCTCTTATTTCCTCAAAATCAATAAATAAAATGATAGGAATTATTAAAAATAATGATTCTTTATCCTCTATAGTATCTGTAACCAAGTCAACAGCGCATCCTTTTAAGAGTGTATCTCTAGATGAGAAAGGTTACTTAAATAACAGCGTGGTTTCTATAAATCATAAAAATATTAATGATTTTGAAATGAGCCAAGATTGGCCAGAATGCTATGAGGGTTCGCCAGCTTGTAGAATATCTAGATTAGAATATTTCAAAGAAATAGATATAAATACAAAAATTCCACCAAAGACTTATAATATTCATAATGCTAAAGGCTTTATAATTCCTAATGATGAAGCTATAGATATTGACGAAGAAATAGACTTTAATCGAGCTCAAAACATACTAGACCATACATGAAATCAAGAGAATATATAGAAGATTTTTATAAAGATTTTGAAGGCCTGGAAATTAATGGCTCTTCAGATTGTGAAAGCTTATTTGATCAAATACAAGATTGCTTTAATCTTTGTCAATCTAAAGGTAAAAAATTAATGTTTATTGGTAATGGGGCATCGGCATCTATGTCGAGTCATTACACCCTTGATTTTTGGAAGAATGGAAAAATTAGAGCGATTAATTTTAATGACCATGCTTCCTTAACAGCAATTGGAAATGATATTGATTACGAAAGTGTATTTAGTTTCCCGGTTGAGAAATTTGGAGATGAAGGTGATATTTTAATTTCTATAAGTTCTTCAGGAAATTCTCCTAACATTCTTAAAGCTGTAAAAAAATCTACAGAAATGGGAATAATTAATTTAACTTTATCTGGAATGAAACCTGATAATAAATTGAGAAGCTTAGGCGATTTCAATATTTATTTTCCAGGAAAAAGTTATGGATTTGTT
>MDTB01075836.1_pt1 | contig 12981 bp, 15 predicted proteins | sample 811161 | NCBI WGS metagenome assembly MDTB01 (sample SAMN05326650, study PRJNA326480) | marine metagenome | isolation source: seawater | place: Mediterranean Sea | collected 2009 | reverse complement strand
TTCATTTATTATATAATTACAATCAGAAGGGTATTTTGAAGTCATAATTATTCTCCATTCATTTTTTAATTCTTCGTTGTTGCATTCTTTTTTAATAAATGATTTATTTCTATTTTTGTATTCTTCCCATTCTTTATAGCTATATGTGGTATCAGGTATTGAAAATTCACTAGAAGAAATCGTTTTCCATTCTTGTGAATCATTTTTTTTCATCTTTTATAATAACTATGAAAATATTTATTATAAAAGAACTTAGTATTGTACACTAAAAGTATTTAAATTTCTTCTAATTTATATTATAATGGAAGACACCATGATATTAATTACTGGGCAACTGAGCGAATTATTTGCAAGACGCCTTATTAAAACTTATAAAAATGTGTATCATAAAATGATATCTACATGGGATAATACGAATAAAGAAATAATAGAAAGATTAGAAAAACATGGATTCATCGTCCTTTTAAATAGTGATCAACCCCTAAAAAAATGTATGATTACCCAGAAACATAACTCGCAAATATTATGTATTAAAACCGGCGTGGAAAAGGCCAAAGAACTTGGGTACAAGCATGTTCTAAGAAGTAGGACTGATATTTTTTCTGATGACGTGGAGAGATTTTTAAAAGTAAATCGGGATTTATATCTTGAAAAAATCATGGTTATTTGTGGGATTGAAACCAAATCACCAGGTGTGTATTTCTTAGATGTTATTGTTGCTGGTCCTATTGAAAAGATGTTATCTATGTTTACCTTGAAAAATTCTGCAGACCGAACTCCCTATGAAATTTATCTGCTAAGAAATTACACAAAAAAAAGAAAGGTATCCCAAGACGAAATGCACGAGTTTTTCAATTTCGCTCTTCCCAATTGTCGTAAACACGATATCGAACTAACTTGGTATCGTGACGCAAAATGGAAGACCCCAAAACGTTCTATTCCTGATATGAAAATTATTAAAGAATATTGTGATGAAGATATTATGTTTTCTTAATATACACAATAATAATCCATGAGATATACACTTATTCATCCCACAAAATCTGGAGGAACATCCATTGAAAATTTTTTTTATTTACATTATAGATCCTCTTTTAGAGGAATGGGACACGCATCAATATGTAAAAACAATAATAATCCTATTATTGTTGTTAGAGATGTAAAATCAAGATTTTTATTTACTAAATTTATGCTCACTATTTTTAAACTCCATTATATATTATAATAACTCTAAAACAACTGAACCCTAATTTTCTGCTTTAGAGAATTTTCATCTTGAAACACGAATATTTTAAATTTATGCTCACTATAAATTTCATATTTTTCCATAGATTTCATCTTTACTATCATCTTATGCTCATTTAAATACACGGAATACTGAAATAAATCCTTAGATTCATTCTCCTCTCGTTCTATAATATAACCGTCGTAAAAGTTTTCCAATATTTCTGGAGACGTCAAACAAATATGCAGTGCATTGCAGTCATTTTGCGCCTTTTTAATTTGTTTCATCACATCATTGACATAATCTAATCTCTCCAGCCATCCATTATAAAAGTTTTCTTTGTCTCGCAGATGTTTCCATTTCGTTATGCTATGATTATCCTGAAAACAAATCATGTTCAAAAGATCCACTAATCTCCGTATAGGAGATGTAATTTGCACATATTCATTTAAATTTAAAATAGCATGCCCTATTTCTTTATTATACAATACATATTTACTACCGGTTGAATTCCTAAGCAATGAAATAAATGTTCTTATTTTCTCTGGAACAGTTCCTATACTTTCTTCCTTCATAAGAATAGAACGATATATCCCATTTTTATGAGTTCCCATGTCACGTGCACACAAATGATTCATCATAATCATTAGATAGGCAACTACATCATGACTGTCATAAACAAATGGCAAATAACTGGTATCTTTCTCTTCATTTAAATTCTTCGTCAAATTATAAAGGCGCAAATAATTTGTATCTGTAGCCAATGTTTTATCGTCATATGTATAATTTTTTCTAACACGTATTTTAGCATTGAAAAACTTAATCTCCTCTATTTTCAGTTTGCGTATATGTAATTCACATACAAATGCAATCCTTGTTTGATTCTCCTGCAAACTACACAATCCATTACTAAGAATAGTTGGAATCATTGGATAATTTTTGTCTGGAAAATAAATAGTAGATACCCTATCCGAGAAAATCCCCCACAATTGAAAGAAATCTAACCACAAGGAAACATTAGATATATATATTCTTAAAATATACTTAGCCTTTTTATCCTTTTGAATACTAACAGCATCATCAAAATCAAGGCAACCTTCCGGATCTATTGTGAATACTTCTTCGTCCTCTAAATCCACAATGTTATCATAATAATTTAAAAGTTCCTTAACACATTCACCCTTTTTTCGTTTTCCTATTCCAACCGTTCCATTCATGAAGTTTTTGTAAGATATATTTAGGTCTCTACAATTCAACTGATATTGATAGAATGCATTTAAATTATCCACATCGCCAAAGGAATTCATTAGTTTTCCTATTGGATGCCTCTGTTCCCAATTATCAAATTTAAATACTACATACTTGTTTTTATAGTTTTTATTGAAATTATTCTTTTGCTCATAAGGTATTAAAAACATTGGATAATTTTTGTCAAAAGGAATACATTTAAAAAGCAACTTATTTTTATATTTTCCAAATGTTTTATTCTGCCCTAATATTAAAATACCACACAATTGTTTTTTATCCCTTAAAGGCGAGTGTTTAAAGGTTAACACCTCGTTTTCAAAATAAAATATATCACCGTCAAATAATTTATTTTGAATTGGATCGATATTTTTTATCTTATCTGGATCATCGTCGTTTAAGTAAGATATTTCCCACTCTTTATAATCTCTGTCTTTTATTTTAATCAACTTTTGATAATTCGTCATCGGTTGTTTCTTCAATATTAGTATTCCCAGATAAATCAATTTTATTGTCTAAACTTATTTTATCCACATTTTCAGGAATAGAATGATTTAATGTTTCGGTTCTATTTTCTTTTACATTATATTTTTGCAGTAAAGACATAGATAATTGCGGTAAAATACTTATGGAACTCATATATGTTCTATAAGAAAATACAAGAATGTTACTATTATTCGACAACTTTACTGAATACAACCAATAACTTGGTATGTAAATAATTTGCCCCATAGTTACATCCACGTCAAAATACTTACATTTGTCAAAATCTATTTTGTATTCGTCTTCCACATTCCATGGATTTATCTTAGATCTAAATTCAAAATTAACATAGTCATTCTCCATATATAAGTATTTTGAATAATTGGGAGGTATTAATCTAACGGTTGCGCTACTTTCACAACAATACAAATAATGACGATTTTCTAAAGTATATCTTAAAGGAGTAGTTACATTTTTTGTCCCTATCATCAAATCATAATTACATTCACATACCATTTGTGGTCTTAATAATTCATCTATTGATTTAAACTCATTCAGCAGCTGTGTCTCTTTAAAAAATTCATAATTATTTTCTAAATAGTATTTTTTTTCTTTTTCCGTTTCAAATACCTCCAAGGCTACTTTATACGGCAATTTAAAATATAATCTTCCCTCGTTGTCATTAATCTCTCGAAGATTAACATCAAAACTTCCATATTCATTCTTTAATCTTTCTAAATTAAACACGTCGTAAATATTCTTATTATAAAATTTAAACATTGCAGGCTGCTTCAAGTCGCAAATCTCATGTAGTTTATCTTTAGATGGTGGCGTAATTTCATATAATTCTAAATCATTGCTTGTTTTAATATGAAAAAAAATATGCAAATATACAAATAAAATTAAACAAAAAATAGCTAAGGATATAAATGATGAATAATATTCCATATTATTTATTTTATATACTTATTTTTACTTATTTTTACTCATTATCATTATAAGGAGCAAGATAAAATCGAACATATGATTCCTCATCCATTTCATATTTCATTTGCATAGGCTCATCTTCAATAAAATACAACCACACATTTTTTGCTAATTTTGAAAAAGCACAAAAACTAGATATGTATTTGCTTTTAAATTGTAACAGAATATCACATTCCTGTTCAGATATATACTCTATAATGTAATCATTCTCCGTATTATCCATTAAAAATACCTTCATCTCACCTTCAAAATTACTACTACTCATCCATATTTCATCTTCCTGACACTTCACTTTAATATCTTCTCCAAAAACAAGTAAATTAGATACAATACTACTAAATGTCTTTGTTTCTACATTAACCTCTGCAGTATATTCTTTATAAGGTATAGACAGATTTGTTTGTTCCACATCTATCAAAGGTAATTCAAAGAATTTAGGTATACTTTTTGAATTTTTCACACTTTCAAAAGAAATTTGAATCTTATCGGGGTCTCCATCATATTTCATTTCCACGGTTTGATCACTGTCTCGCGAATTAAATATTTTTTGCAAAATTGTTGTTTTTAATCCAATCGTTGGAGCATCTCCCTTTTTTTTTTCATATATATCAAAATAACCATTACTAAGATTTATTTCAAATAAACATATCTGGGATTGCTCCATACCTTGAACATAAAATCCTTTATCCAAGAAATTTATAATAATGCTATCCGTAAATCTATGCATATTCATAACCAAGTGGGAAAATTCTTCTGCACGTTTAATGCTATTTAGTTTGAGCAACATGTTTTACATGATATAATTCTATTTATTTTTAATCAATTTTATGTAAAAATAATTAAAAATATTACATATCATATTATAATGCCACTTTTTAGTGATGAAATTAATATTTTTGATTCCTTTGTTCGTTCTTCATCGAAATCTAATCTGTCTTTTCAAGACTCTCCAAAAAAACATTCTGTTCCTCCGTTAAAGGCTCCGGCTCAACGTGTTCGTCCATCACCGGTTCAGGTTCCACATGTTCGATATCAGTCACTTGACCCTCTTTCTCCAGCGCCTTCTCCACCACCTCTTCCTCTTCCTCTTCCTCTTCCTCTTCCTCTTCCTGAATAGGAACACTAATCACATCTGTTTTTTTTATAAATTCTGTGTGGTCTGTTTCAATCTTTGCATCTTTCATTTCCGGTTTCATATCATCCTTTACACTAATTAATGCCGTATTTAATACCAAATAATTATGTTGCAAATCATTCAATACAGAATTCATTTTATTTAATTTTAATTTTTGCATCTCTATTGCCTGTTCCAATGTACTAACATTTAACCCTAGTGGCGTATTCTCCATCTTTGATATTTCATCTTCTATTCGCGTTTCCAATTTAGTTAAGGTATTATTCACTCTTGTTTCAATAGTTTCTATTTTATTATTCAAAAATACAACATACTGGTTAATATTAATTTGTTTATCCTTGACTACTGTGTTTGTTGCTTGAGGAGGTGCTGGTTGAGCTCGCTGTGACACAACCGGTTGACTTCCGCCACGTCTACGACGAGCTGCCGCTAATGCTTGTTTAGAACTCATAATATTTACCAAAAATATATTTATATAATACTATTTACGCATATCCATTTGTATTGTTTCATGATGCACATAATCTAGTATTTCTAAATCTTCTAAAGAATAATCTTCTATATTATCATGCGTTTTCTTAATGTTTATTTTTGGAAAAGCTAATGGGTCTCTTTCTATTTGAAGTTTTAATTTATCCAAATGATCGTCATATATATGAGCATTTCCTAAATAATAACAAAACTCTTTAGCCTGTAAATTACAATGTTTTGCTAAAATATGGGTTAATGCACAATAAGATGCTATATTAAAAGGAACCCCCAATCCAACATCCCCACTTCGTTGATACATGGAACAACTTAATTTGTTTCCATCAAACACATTAAATTGAACTAATATATGACACGGAGGTAGCGCCATCTCTTCCATTTGCAATATATTCCATGCAGACATTACCAATCTTCGTGAATTTCTTTTTTCAGGATCTTTTAAATGATTTATAATGTACATCAGCTGATCTCCTGGATGATTCCCATCATTTACTTGCTCCTCCCCTGTATATGGTTCATTAAATCTTCTCCATTGCCATCCATATACAGGACCCAATTCATCTTCTTTATAATGCGATAATCCTCTTGAATCCAAATAATCACGTGATGAATTACCGTCCCAAATATGAACCCCTAACGCCTTTAGCTCCTTATTATCTGTCGAACCCCTCAAAAACCAAAATAATTCTTTAAAACATGTTTTCCATGCTACTTTTTTTGTTGTTAATAAAGGAATTGTATCATCCTCCAGTGAAAAATGCATCGCCGCCCCAAATACCGCTCTTACTTTTCCATTTCTACCAACCTCATCATACCCTTTATTCAAAATATCTTCAATCAAGCCTATATACTGATTTTCTTCATGATACACAGAATTTCTGGTTTTCATATACTCACACTGACTTTTCAACATTATATAGTTATACTTATTTCATTTTAATTCTTTTTCATAAATTTAATTTCTTGTTATAAATCATATGAATACTATGGAAGGCGGCGAACCCACTAATTCAAATAATAATATTATAGGAAATATACTTAAATTTGACGAAGACACCCAAAATGAACTGTTTAATATTGCACAATACTCTCTTTTAAGTGTTCCTCCTATATTATTGTTGAACCGCTCTATTCAAAAACTTATTCCAGACGCGGATGAAGAAAAGGGGAGCGTCGAGGTTTTAGCAGAAGTTGTTGGACAAATATTATTCATGTTTTTTGGTATGTTTTTAATACATAGAGTCATTTTAGCAGTTCCAACCTACAGTAAAATTCAATATCAAGACTTTAACGTAACCAATGTTATATTATCCTTCTTAATTATTATACTTAGTTTACATACCAAACTTGGTGAAAAAACAAACATTCTTATTGACCGATTGTTTGATATGATTGAAGGTAAGAATCCTGAAGAAGAAAAGGCGAAACAGGCTGCACAAAAAGAAGCTATGAGTAGTGTTATCATGAATGGACCCCAACAAGCAGCCCAAGCCACACAAGCACAATCGATTGTTAACGCCATAAATGGCGGAGGCGGTGGCAGTTCACCTTCCTTTAATGATATGTATGGTGGGCCCGCCATTTCCCCAACCGTTCGAAACATGGACTCATCAATGCTTCTTGCTGCCAACGAAGCTCTCGGTGGCTCCTTTGGTGGTTCCGCATTTTAATTCGTAATATATATTTATTTTTATAACACTAAATATATATACATGAAAAAAATAGACTATAACACAGTTAAATTAAACATTCCAAACAGATATGTCAATAATAATTTAATGCATAGATTCAAAAAAAAATGTTATGAAAAAGATGAGCTTGAACTTATAACCCAATTAGATAAAAATGATAAAGTTTTAGAACTTGGTAGTTGTTTAGGATATTTATCCGTTTTAACCTCAAATAAAGTAGATACTATTGTGTCAGTTGAAGCAAATCCTGAATTATTTGACGCCCTAAACGTTACAAAAAGTGATAATGATTGTCAAAATCTTGAGTTTGTTAGCACCATCGTAGATGAAGAAAATACTACCAAAGAAATGTTTACCTATGATCTTATTGTTGCAGGTAGCGCCGATAGAGATGACAAAGAAAATCCTGATTATAACAATAAATGGAGCAAAAATATTAAAAAATACAATGTACAAACAACCACTATTAAATCATTAGAACAAAAATATAATGTTTCTTTCAATACCTTATTAATAGACATAGAAGGAGGCGAACTTCTTTTCTTTAACCAATACAAGGATTATATTAAAAATAATATTAACAAAATTATCGTTGAATTACACGGAAGACTAATGAAAGATAAAGAATTTGATAATAAATGTTTGACCCTATTAAAAGAATGCGGATTCAATATAACTCATAAAAAAAAAGGATCCTATTTCTTAAGTAAATAAATACAATAAGTATAATATATATTACTTTTATAATATTCATTATATATAATGGAAAATTTGCTTTTTATCCATATACCAAAAACGGGGGGAACCTACATTAATCAAGTCATATTTAATAGAAAAAACTTAGTAGCAAATCATAAGTGTATTAGCAATATGGGCCAAACTGAAAATAAAATTATCTTTGCAACCATTAGAAATCCCGTTTCTTTTTATAATTCTACATATAATTTTTATAAATACCCCAATCATCCTTTACGTAGCAAAGTTAAAAATATAGTTAATAACTATACCGACATTAATACATTTGTTAAAGAATTGTTAACGAATAAAGAAGCGTTTGCAAATGGTTATGATAAAAATGCCAAATACTTTAAACATTATATTATAAGTTCACCCAATGAATATGGATTACTTACCAACTACTTCTTATTTATTTTTCACTATAAAGATTATCATACTCCTGGAGATGTTGATGGATTCTTTGAACACATTAAAAATAAAGTTCATTTTTTAAAACAAGAAAATTTAAAACAAGATACCCTTGATTTCTGTAATAAATTTAACATACCATACGATAAAACTAAATTAGATACATATGTTAATAAAAATGATCAAAAACAATCCGTCAACAAAGAAATAGAAGCCTTAATAAAAGAAAAGGATTATCTTATATATAAACATTTTTATCAACACTAAATCTTAAAAATTGAACCGATTTAACGTGAATATCTATTTTTCATTCACCTTAAAATGATGAGTCTTCTCAAAGAAAACTGTTACGCTTCACTCGATGCCTCAGCCGAAACCCAAACCGCCTGTCCCATGCGCAAAGCGCAGAAAAAATTACGAGAAATTGAAAAACTTAAGAAAAAATCTAAGAAAACCCCGGAAGAATACGCCAAAATTCAAGAAGAAGATATTTGGAAGGCTATTGCCTTTCCTGTAGATATAACCATACAGACACCCGAAGAAATTGAAGAAAGAAAATTAAGGCAACGCGAAAAAACCATTCAAAAACTCGAAAAACAACTTGCCACCGAAAAAGAAAAATATAAAAAAGAAATGCAAAAACAAAAAAAAGAAATGCAATTTCTTAAAATGAATTTTCAAGAGCAATATAATATTCTTAGAAATAAGAATACCAATCTTCAACATACAAACGCGCAGCTTAAACATGACCTAAGAATACTTATAGAAAACCAGGATAGATTTTCACGTGCACAACCCAAGCGCGCCAAAAATTCTTCGCCCGAATCTTTTGAAGAAAAACTGGAAGAAGAATTTCTTGAACTTTCAAGAGAGAAACAATCGCATAAAAAGGCCTATATTGAAATGATGCGCGCATATCATCCTGATAAACTTTCAGATAAAACCATCGCAGATGCCGCAAGTAAATGTATCAATGAACTGAAAGAAAAGTATCCATTTTAAAAAATTGAAAAACTTTTCGTCAAAAAAAAAAAGAAGCAACATACAATCATGTCCTCCTTCTCTAAGAGTCATACCAAAACTGTTGCTCGATTCTCCTTTTGCGAACTTTCTACAAAGTTAACACAGGAATTGTCTAGTAATAAAACTGTTGTTGTGGTAGCGATGGATGCAGGCAACGAAATTGACGACGAAATCGCCGCGTGGTTACTGATGAACCATTTCAAGCGAGGACTTCTTGTCTTCTTAGCTCAAGTGCCAGGTGCGGTAACCGAGCGACGGCATCAAGTGGCGTTCCAGCGCGTGGAGCGTATGCGCGAAGTTTTCCCAGAGCAGTTTGGAAAAGAAGATATTTGGAGCCCTTCTCTTCCTGAAGAGAAGCAATTACTACCTCCCTCAACCTTCGTCTTGTGTGTGCTAAGTGACTTTCTGTGGATGGTGAATCACAGCGAACCCGAACTGCAGCGCCGTGGCGTCGGCCAGAAATTTCAAGTCGAGTGGTGGCTTCAAATTGCTCCTTTGTTGGGATTCGCATCAAAAGATTTTGAGAATCTTGAAATTGGATCGCGAATTGTCATGGGTGACCTAGAAAAGCCTGAGAGTTCGATAAACTGTACAAAAGCCATTCCGCGCGACGAATCGGGAGACAAACTGCGCGCCGGATACTATAGTCAGGAAAAGACTTTTGAAAAAATTTCAACTCACACCAAGTTCATCCCTACTTCAATAGCCCGTCAAGTTGCCACGCCAATGCGCTTCATTGAGCGGCTTCCCTGGGCTATGCAGGACCGGCTGCTGACTACAGCGTTTAATCAATTTGTGGGACGTCCTGACCCAAAATTTCCTTGGGCGGAAGACATTTCCTTCGCCAATCACCGCACCATCATGTTGATGCTTCCTCCACACGTGATGTATGATATTCTTTCCCAGCCAACTGATGAAGGATTGATTCGCATCGTGATTGCGTTTTTGAAGCCAGAAATCGAGCGGCGGGAGGAAGTTGGAGAAATGCCGTTCGGCGAATTCTACCCATTGCGACTTGGGCAGATTGCGACGGCGGTTGAGTACATCACGGGTGTCAAGTACAAACATATGACCATCGACTCCACCTCCGCCACCCAATTTCAATGCAACGACGAAGTTGATTCACTGGAAGATTCGGTTCTCGCAAGGAAGAACTGGATGGCCTACATCAGCGAAAACAACTGTGACCTGACACCGTGTTACGACGGAATGGCCGTTTTGTACATGATGTACTCAGCATTTCGTTACGGCGGGACCTGGGTGGGGGGAGTGCCATCCATCGAGTGGTGTAAGGAAATGCTATCGAGGTGATAAAAATAGAGAGACCCTTTTGCTTATGAATAATCTAGAACCTTTATTTTTTTTACACCTCTAGAAATTCAAAACACCGAATATTTATAAAATTGAAAAAAATTACGTCATGTCTCTACACCGACATCAAGCCAAAAAAACAGCATGACTGCATACGGTTATTCCCCTTTTATTATAAAGCCCATTGGCGAGTTTAAATGCTCCTGTTTTGAATTTAACAAATGCTATTATCTCATTCAGTTGGCAAGAAGCTCGTGGGACCACTGTAACTATGTCTCTGAAGGGGGAGTTGGGAGGGATACGCCACTAATGAAGTGGAGAATGCACACCCGCGCCGAGTTCATCAAGGTCTATTGGCCTCGCCGCGGCGATCCGGAATATGTACAAAATGGTTTGCAAGTACACATCATTTTCCTCAAATATCGCACTATATTTCGCTGCATCATTCGCCTTATGATGCTGAAAAAAAGAGCACAAACACGCATCAAAGCCAGAAAGAACCTTAGAGTCGCCAATCTGTTTCGGGGAATTGGGAACAACAATCTCAACACACACATCCTCTTATTTGTTTAAAATACACAAAAACTTTTTGCTTATGTCTTATCTAGAATATTTTTTATTTCGTTCTTTAAAAAAAATTGAAGACTTTTTCGTCAAAGAAGTCAACAACATACAACAAAACTCATACTAGATATGCAATCCATCCAAAAATTCGTTGACGGACAAGCTGCTCGCCTTGCTTGGAAAAAGGCGCTTGTCCCAGAAACATGCACGATCGAAACCCTTAATGCCGCCTGCTCTGGATTATTCTCTCACTACGCAAACATCGTCCTCGATCCCAACCCAAAACGCGGAACCACCATTATAGCATCACCTGCGTCTGCGGCTATATGGAAACAAGCCGGAGAATACATCTATGTAATCGTCAAAAATGGTATAGTCATGAAAATCGGTGGCACGCGCACAAGCATGGCTGAACGCTGGGGCTCTTACCTCTGCGGTCACTGCGTTCCCCAACGCAACAAGAAAAACGGCGACCCCTACCCGGGAAAAATGTCCGTTACCAATGCACATCTCTATCACACCATTGAACACGACCTTCTTGAAAACGAAGGCAAGTGGGAGTTCTGGTGCTGGAAACTTCCCGTTACCACCGTTCAAGTCGACATCATGGGGGTTCCCACCGAAATCATCGCGCAGACCTTCCACGCTTATGAATCCCGCTGCATGGAGAAATTCCGTGAAATCACCGGACACATCCCCCAGCTCTGCGACAACGCCGACCCCTCTTATCGCTAAATAAAAAACAAAAAACAAAAAATAAACAAAAAACAAAAAAAATAAATATACAGGTTATTATCTAACCCTTTTTTTTTGTTTTTTTACTTTTTCTCCTTCTTTTCCCACCCATAGTCCTTCTTCCTTTTACACGTTTCTTTTTTCTAGCAGATTTTTTTCTACCATTGCGGGTTCCTTTCTTTTTTTTAGAAGCCTTCTTTTTTCTTCGTGCTTTTTTCTTAATTCCTGTGCTATTCAACCTCATCGAGCCTAATATATCATCCAATTCAGTGTTCTCGTTTTCAGACTCATAATCGCTAGGAGATTCATATTGTGGAGAAGAGTTTCCCAGAGGGGATACACCACGATAAGAGTCAGCACTATTAACACTATCAATCGAATCTGGACTGTGTTCTCTTAAGGGCGGCGCTGCAACCATCATGGCTGCAGCGGCATCAACGGCTACTGTAGGGCGGAAGAGGGGCACGGGTGGTGCTGCAGCAGCGGGTAGTGCTGCAGCAGCGGGTAGTGCTGCTGCAGCGGGTAGTGCTGCAGCAGCGGGTAGTGCTGCAGCAGCGGGTAGTGCTGCTGCAGCGGCACCATCGGCTATAGGGCCGAAGAGGGGCACGGATAGTGGTGGTTGTATTGTTCTTCGATTTTTTGGGGGGAGTGGTAATTCTGCTGAATCTGGTCTTATTCTTTTAGGTGCTGCAGCGGGTGGTGCTGCTGCAGCGGGTAGTGCTGCTGCAGCGGGTAGTGCTGCTGCAGCGGCACCATCGTCTATAGGGCGGAAGAGGGGGACGGATAGTGGTGTTGTATTGTTCTTCGATTTTTTGGGGGGGAGTGGTAATTCTGCTGAATCTGCTGAATCTGCTGAATCTGCTGAATCTGCTGAATCTGCTGAATCTGGTCTTATTCTTTTAGGAGGCATCCTTATAATATAACAAGAAATTAAATATTCATCTTCA
>MDTB01232042.1_pt1 | contig 12982 bp, 11 predicted proteins | sample 811161 | NCBI WGS metagenome assembly MDTB01 (sample SAMN05326650, study PRJNA326480) | marine metagenome | isolation source: seawater | place: Mediterranean Sea | collected 2009 | reverse complement strand
TTAAAACAAATAAATATAATAGTTATTTTGTTAATAATTGATTTTAATGGTAAGTAGACAAATAGATACATTTACAAAATGTTTGCAATTCTGTGGGTTATAAGAAAAAAAATACTTTTGATTAACAAATTAGGATGTATTTTGAATGCCACAATAAATTTTCAAAATTAAAAAACTATGCTTAGTAAAAAGTTTAAAAAATTATTTTATTTATCTCAAAAAATAAGAATGATTGAGGAGAAAATTATTGAGATTTATCCTTCCGATAAAATTCAAAGCCCAGTTCATCTATCGATAGGTCAAGAGAGTATTTCATCATGTTTATGTGAAAATTTGAGAATTAATGACTGGATTTTTCCAACTTATAGATCTCATGCAACATACATAGCAAAAGGAGGAGATCTAAAAAAGATGTTTGCTGAATTATACGGAAAAAAGTCCGGTATTTCTGAGGGAAAGGCTGGCTCAATGCATTTATCTGATCCTAAAGTTGGTGTAATGGGTGCTTCGGCAGTTGTTGCTAGCTCTATCCCCCATGCAGTTGGTGCTGCTTATAGTTCGAAATTTGATAGAAGTAACCGAATTTATATTGCAATTTTTGGTGATGGTGCAGTAGATCAAGGTGTGTTTCACGAGTCCCTAAATTTCTGTTCAATACATAAATTACCAGTTTTATTTGTATGTGAAAATAATGATTTTGCAGTTTTTACAAAAAGAAACAGAAGACAAAGTTTTAAAATCACTGACCTGGTAAATTCTTACAAAATTAAAAACCTAAAGATTGAAGATAGTTGGAATTATGAAAAGACTTGTAGCTTATTTAAAAAATCAGTTGAATTTGTAAGGAATAAAAAATCTCCTTTTTTTATTGAGATCGATGTTTGTAGATATAAAGAGCACGTTGGTGTCAATGAAGATGATAATTTAGGTTATAGATCATTGGATATAATTAAAAAATGGAAAAAAAACGATAACTTAATTAAACACAAATTTCTTTACGATTCAAATAAGTCAAAAATAGAAAAAATCATACAAGGTGCGATTTCTTATGCTGAATCAAGTAAATTTTCAGAACAAAAAGATTTATTTAAAGACTCAACCTATGACTTTAATAATAATTTTAAAAAAAAAATTTTTTATAAAAATTCAAATCTTTCTTATAGAGATGCTCTCAAAAAAGCTATGCATCATTCAATGAATTTAAATAAAAAATCTGTTGCAATTGGTCAAGGAATTGATGATCCAAAAAAAATATTTGGGACAACGCATAAGATTTTAGAAGAATTCGGTGAATTAAGATCTATTGATACTCCTATATCTGAAGAGGGGGTGACGGGAGTGTGTCTTGGAATGTCTCTAAATAAAATTTATCCTATACAAACACATATTCGTTCCGATTTTTTATTGTTAGCCTCAAATCAAATAATTAACCTGATAGCTAAATATAAATATATGTTTGGTGGTCTATATACAGTTCCAATGTTAATAAGAGTTGTTATAGGAAGAAGTTGGGGACAAGGAGCTCAACATTCACAAAGTCTGCAATCATTGTATTCACATATTCCGGGTCTTAAAGTAATAATGCCTTCATCGTCACAAAGTGTTTTGGATAGCTATCCAAAGATTGTTTGTAGTTTTTCTGGTCCCGTCATATCTTTTGAACATAGATTACTCTATGATCTTGAATTTAAGATTGAGGAAAAAAAAAAGAATTTTGACCCATTTTCTTCAATCTTAATTAGAAAAGGGAATGATTTAACAATAATTGCAACATCTATAATGGTTTTAGAAGCTAAAAGGGCAGCTAGCTATGTAAAAAAATTTTATAACAAAAACTGTGAAATTATTGACCTCCATTGTACATCAGATGTAGATAAAGTAAATCTTTTAAAAAGTGTAAAAAAAACGAAGAAACTGCTAATAGCTGATACTGGATGGGCTAATTATGGTGTATGTGCAGAAATAAATAGAATCATCAATGAAAATTGTGTAGGTTGGCTTGAAAAACCGGTTAAGTCATTGTCGATGAAATTTACATCATGTCCAACTTCAAAATCTTTGGAAGAATATTTTTATCCAAATCAAATTGATTTTGTAAGAAATATTCTTGAATTATTAAATTTGAAACCAGATCATTTGCCAAATGAAAAATCTATGTCTGATGTTTATAAAAAATTTAAAGGTCCATTTTAAATGAAAATTCTAATAACCGGAATTACAGGAATGGTAGGTAGCCATCTAGCTGAGTACATAGTTGAAAATAAGTTTGGTGAAGTCAGTGGATTAGTAAGATGGAGAAGTTCTCTTGAAAATATTAAATCTGTTAAAAAAAACATTAGACTGATTCACGGGGACTTAAATGATTTAAACTCTCTGATAAGAGTCTTAAAAATAGTTAGACCTGATAAAATTTTTCATCTTGCTGCTCAATCATATGTTCAAGATAGTTTCTTTATAAATTCGGAAACTCTTAAAACCAACGTTATTGGAACTACAAACTTATTAGACGCTGTAAGAATTAACAAACTTGATCCATTAATTCATATATGTTCGTCATCTGAAGTTTATGGTCAAGTTCTAGAGTCTGAAATACCTATAAAAGAAAATAACGCTTTGAGACCAGCTTCTCCATATGCAGTTTCAAAAGTGGGGGAAGATTTTATAGCTTTACAATATTTTTTATCATATGGGTTAAAAACGATACGAACTAGAATGTTTACCCATACTGGCCCTAGAAGGGGGGATGTATTTGCAGAAAGTGCCTTTGCGAAACAAATAGCAGAGATTGAGGCTGGCATCCATCACTCAGGTATTGTTAATGTTGGTAATCTAGAAAGTGTACGAACATTCTCTGACGTTCGTGACGCAGTTCGTGCCTATTGGATGTTGTTAGATAAATGTGAACCAGGAGATGTTTATAATATAGGAGGAACAGAAACGATGACTGTTGGTCAAATGCTTGAGATTCTAAAATCTTTTTCCAAAGTGGACATTAAACATAAAGTGGATGAGAAGCTTCTTAGACCCTCTGATGTAACGCTACAAATTCCAGATTGCTCAAAGTTCTTATTAAAAACCAATTGGAACCCAAAATTCACTGTTAAAGATACTTTAAAAGATTTACTTAACTATCATAGACAAATATTGTGAGATGAAAACATCAAAAATTTTGAAGACTCTTGGTGCAAATGTAGGTCTGTTTAATTTTTCAGTTTTTTTATCAATTATTGTGGCTATAAGCGAAAGTGTAGGAGTAACATCTTTAGTTACTATATTAATTTATGGTGATTTTTTTCAATTTGATGAAATAAAAAAACTTTTCCCTAGTTTTTTTTTTAATGATTATTTTAAAAGCATATCAAAAGGCATTCAACTTAAAACGGTCATAATTTTATTTACATTAATCATTGTAATCAGGCAAATTTTTACATTTACATCAAATGCTATTATTTTAAACTCCCAGACCACAATAGAGGCAAACTTAAGAAAGAAAATATTAAAATGTTCTATAGAAACTAATATTGATCAAATAAAAAGAACTCAATCTGGTGATTTTGTTAATTTTTTGATTTATGAACCTTCTAATATATCGACAATTCTAATTCATTTATTTAAAATTTACACAAATGTAATTTTAATGTCATTGTATCTAGTAATACTAATTGTTTTTAATTATTATATTATAATATTTTTCTCAGTTTTAATTTTAATAGTTTTTTTTATTTCAAAATTTTTGTCAAAATTATCTTATGAAATAGGAACAGTTATAAAGAATAGAGTAAATAATTTATTCAGAGAAGTATTAGAAATCTTTCGTTCAATTAGGCTTGTGAAATTATCTAACTTAGAATCAAAGACAAAATTATTTTTTGAAAAAGAAATAGAGGAGGTAAGAAAACAAAATTATAAATATCTTTTATCAAAAGTTTCGATGGAAACATTTACGCCATTATTGGTAATTATCTTATTAGTAATGATTGCTCCCTTGACCGAAAGCAATAAATACTTTTCACTACTTGAATTTGGTATTTATTTTGGAATCAGTCTGAGAATTTATAATTTGTTTACCCAATATTCAGTTGACAAAATTACTCTTTCAAGAAAGTTTGCACATATTGAAAATTATGAAAATTTTCTTAATAAGATTGATAAATCACCTGATATAAAGGGAGGCAAAGATCCCTTTGTTTTTAATTCCTCAATTGAGTTTAAAAATGTAAATTTCTCTCACGGCAATAATAAGATTTTGAATTTATGCAATTTTCGATTAATTAAAAATAAAATTACAGCTATAGTAGGAAAATCTGGATCAGGAAAATCAACGATTCTTGATCTATTAACATATTTATATGAACCCACTGCAGGTAAAATTCTTGTTGATGGAAAGAATTATTCAACTATAAAAAAAGAGGATATTAGAGCCAATATTGGAATGGTTAGCCAAGATATAAATATTATTAACGATAGTATTAGAAAAAATTTGACTTTTACTTCTAATAGAAAAATTTCTGATAGCGAAATTTTGAAGGTTGCTAAAATAGCAGGAATTAGTGAGTTCATAAGTTCTAGATCAGATGGTTTGGATTCAAAAATTGGTGATTCAGGTTCTTTGGTTTCTGGAGGACAGCTTCAAAGAATCGCATTTGCCAGATGTATTTTAGAGAGAAAAAAGTTTTTAATTTTAGATGAGCCAACTAGTTCTATGGATAAAAATACATCAAAATTTATTGCCAATTACTTAAAGTCAATAAAAAATAAAATGACTGTTCTAATTGTTGCACATAGTTCTGATATTGTTCGATATTCTCATCACATATATCTACTAGAGAAAAAGAAAACCTCTTATTTAGGACAATTTAAAAATAAAAGTAACTTTAAATATAAAGGACTAAAATAGTGATCATAACAAGAACACCTTATAGAATATCTTTTTTTGGCGGTGGGACTGACTATCCTAGTTGGTTTTTAGAGAACGGTGGTGCGGTAATTTCTGCCACCATTGATAAATATATTTTCATCAGTGGTAGATTTCTTCCCCCATTCTTTGAGAAAAGACATAGAATTGTTTGGTCAAGGATTGAAACTGTAAATAAGTTCAATGAGATTGAACACCCGGTCATAAGAGAAGGGCTAAAGTATTTAAAGTTCAATCAAGCAAGGGGTTTAGATATCCATTATCAAGCGGATCTTCCTGCCAAGAGTGGGATGGGTTCTAGCTCAGCCTTCACTGTTGGTTTTTTAAATTGTATAAGAAAATTAATTGAAAATAAGTTCTCAAAAATGGATCTTGCTTTAGATGCAATACACTTAGAACAAACATTACTTAAGGAAACAGTTGGTTGCCAGGATCAACTTGCATGCTCATTTGGAGGGCTAAATAAAATAACCTTTCGCAAAAATAAAAAATTTTTAGTTGAACCACTTGTGTTATCCTCAGATAGGATCGAAGAGTTAGAGTCAAACCTATATCTAATTTATCTTGGGATTGATAGATTTGCCTCAGAAGTTGCACAAAAATTTGTTGAGAACTTTAGAGAAAGAAAAAAAAATATAAAGAAGATTTTTTCTTTTGTGCCTCAAGCAATGAAAATTTTAGAAAGTAAGAGTAATCTTGATCAGTTTGGTGAGTTACTTCATGAAACTTGGATGCAAAAAAAAGCAGTCCATCCCATTATCTCGAACGAAAAAGTGGAAACCTTATACAATATAGCAAGAAAAAATGGGGCCATTGGTGGAAAATTACTTGGTGCGGGTAAGTCAGGTTTTATGTTGTTTTATGTAAATAAGTCTGACAAAAAAAGATTTTTAAAAGGTATTAAAAGATATCTCAACGTTCCCTTTAAATTTTCTTTCAATGGAAGTCATGTTATACAAAAAGGATATTAGTTAACAATTAAATGAATAGTTGAACAAATTTTATTCTTCAATAACTATAACTTAGACTGTTGCTGATGTTGGACTTAGCAATGAATTTGATTAGATTGACTAGAGGTATACTGTAAATTAGGATTGGTTGGTTTTGAGTTAAATCAAAAGTTAGATTTTAAAAGTTACGAAATTAGAAGATAGACATAACTAAAATGGGTGAAGTTTTACTGTGTTCAATTCTTATGCATGATATAACAAATTATGAAGGAAAAAGTGAAAAATAAAATTTCTTTTAAATAGAGAGTGAACTAATTGATTTTGACGATAATTTGAAATCAACTAAAGTATTTAAAAAAGCCTTTAGTTAAAAATAATGTTGAACATATTATAAATAATCATCCTTTTTTAGAAGGAAAGCATTTTTAGTGATAGGTTGTTCTAAAAAAATAGTAGATTTTCTAATAGTTGATGTTGAAAGTCGTCAAATTTTGTCATAGCTTTTCATTAACACCTTACAATAATTTGAACCGTATTTTTCTTAAATTATATGTCTGAAGTATTAAAAACAAAGTGGTTTAGTATTGTTAAGTTTAATTATAGAAAATTAGAATATTTTAAACTTAATCAGCCAGTGGGTGTTATTATTTTGCCTTTAACAAAAGATAATGAGTTAATATTAATCGAACAATATCGTCCTTGTCTGAGTAAAAAAACAATAGAATTTCCAGCTGGCTCTCTTGAGAAAAATGAGAGTGTCCTTGACTGTGCAAAAAGAGAATTATTGGAAGAAACCGGTTATATTTCAGATAGTTGGAAACTATTAGGAACAGGTGTGCTTAGATTAGAAAGAGAAAATACAGATAATTATTTTTATTTAGCAAGGGATTGTGAATTTGTAAAAAAGAATGATGATCAAAATGATGTTAAACTTTTTGATAAAAAAGGATTTAAAATATTATTAAAAAATGATAAATTTGATCATATTGCTGCGATTATAGCTTTGATATGGGCTAAAGAAAAATATAATGTAAATTTTATTGATTAATTTTGGAGGTATGCTTTTTTTGTCTGATCAAGTTTCTAATTCTGAGGTAATCAGAAATGCGGCGATTCCTGATTTCATGATGACTAAATTTGGTCATGGCCTAAAGTTATCTAATAACGACCATCGAGATACTTAAAATGAAACTGCATAACGACCTAATGCAAAAAGCTGCGGAAATCAGACTGACCGTATTGGAAACTGCGCTTAAAGTGGGAAAAGGGCATGTGCCACCAGCCTTCTCATGGACTGATATCGCCGTCACTATGTTTTATGGTGGCATTCTGAATTACCGTGTTAGTGAACCAAATTGGAAAGATCGGGATCGTTTTATACTGAGCAAAGGGCATGCCTGCCTATCGTTATACGCCATATTGGCCGATCTAGATTTCTTTTCCAAGTCAGAACTTGATGATTTTGCCGGAGACGGTTCGTTGTTGCCGGGCCATCCGGACATTGAAATTCCAGGTGTTGACGCTATGTCTGGCTCTCTTGGGCATGGACTTAGTACGGCGGCGGGAATGGCGCTGTCGGCCCGCTTGGACGGTAAAAAGTGGCGTGCCTTTGTTGTCCTTGGCGATGGTGAATGTCATGAAGGCTCAGTTTGGGAAGCTGCGATGCTGGCTGGTCATCAAAAACTATCAAATCTGGTTGCCATCATTGATCGCAATAAGCTTGCAGCGACAAATTTCACTGAAAATATTGTCTTGTTAGAACCTCTTGCCGATCGCTGGACATCTTTCGGTTGGGATTGCCAGTCAATTGACGGGCATTCAATCGATCAAATCCTTGAAACTCTCTCTCCGGCCCGCTTGGTTGCGCAGAAAAAACCGCTGGCTATTATTGCGAATACTATCAAGGGCAAGGGTGTCGATTTTATGGAAAATTCGCCCAATTGGCACCACCAATTGCCAAAAGGTGATCAGATAAAACTTGCTATGTCACAACTCAAAAATACGCTTAACAGATAAGTTTCAATTGTTTTAACGAAGCCCTATAAAACCCATGAGAAATTTTGACTAAAATGAAAACAGAATACAATGAAGATTTAAAAGGAACTGATTTCGCCAGAATTTTGGGAGAAACCAAGCCCCTTTCAAAAGAATGCTTGAGCTTAATAGAGCAGTACAATTTCAAGTACCGGACCCTAAGGGGTGAAGAGCGAGATGAGGTATTATTGCGGACACTTAAGAAAATAGATATCGAGCTTCTGGTTTCCGGGCCGAGTCGTCTGCCACGTTGGGAGCACGGTTGGGATGAAAACCATAACGAATATGTGAGTTCCGGTCACCAAGTTGAAGCCTTGATCCCTGGCTATTATCGGCGTGGTCAAACTATAATGCAAATTGAGGGCGAGTTTATTTTGCCGGAAGACCCAATGTTCGAATATCATTCGTTTGAAGTATTTCAGGCGTGGCTGGCTGAAACTTTCATCAAACCGGTCGATACAGTTTACGAGTTTGGCTGCGGCCCGGCCCATAACTAATGGCATTTGCTTCGATTTATCCGGAAAAGAAATATATAGGTCTGGACTGGGCCTTTCCGTCGCAAAAAATCATTGCTGAAATCCAAAAAGTAAAAGGCTTCGATATTGAAGGTCTTAGAATCGATATGTTTCACCCAAAAACGGCACCGACTGTCGTTCCTGGCTCTGCAGTCTTTACAATCGGCGCTATGGAGCAGCTTGGCAATTCCTACGGTAATTTCGCCGATTACCTGATGGAGCAGGATGTCGAAAGCTACGTACACATTGAGCCGATAATAGAGTTGCATCCCCGGAATACTTTAATGGGGTATTTGGGGGCCAAATATATGGAGAAGCGAGGTTATCTAAACGGATACCTCGACAGTCTCCATGCTCTGGAAAAAGAGGGTAAGATCACCATTTCACATTGTCGGCCACTTATAGGAAGCACCCACTTGAATGGCTGGTGTCTGATTGCTTGGAAGAAAACAGGCTGAATGATGCCTCGACACATAAAATTTAATTTCAACTCGTTAACTTAAAAGAGAGCCAAGCCATGGATTTTCGCGATGCAGTCTTCGATACTCTCCGCACTATTATGCGGAATGACCCAACCGTCGTTATTACAACAAACGACATGAATGCCGTGTTGTTGGATGAAATACGTGAAGAAATGCCGGATCGTGTAATTAATATAGGCATCGCAGAACAAAATCTTATCAGTGTATCAGGAGGTTTGGCCCAGTCTGGTAAAAAGGTTTTCGTTTTTGCCATTGTTTCGCACGTAATCGGTCGGGGTTGGGAGCAGATCAAGCTTGATGTTTGCACGATGAACTTACCAGTGACAATCTTGGGCGTTGGCCCAGGACTTTCCTATGGCAACGATGGACCGACTCATCATGGGACGGAAGATGTAGCGTTAACTCGGGCATTGCCGAATATGACCATCTTCAACCCGTGTGACAGTAATTCTATGATTGCGGCGGTCAAACTATCCCATGTCAGTGAAGGGCCGGTATACATTCGCATTGACCGAGAAAAGATTGTCCCAATTCATAGTGAAAACGCCAACTTGATCCCTGGCTTTAAAGTGTGGCGTGAAGGAACTAAGTTAGCCTTAGTGACAACCGGTGTCATAACCCACAGAGTACTTGAAGCCGCCAGAAAGCTCGAAGCCAGTGGGGTAGATTGCCAAGTTGTTGAGCTTTATCAACTAAAGCCAGTCAATTCGAAAGATATAGCTTCTGCCTTTGGCGGAGCTGAGCGCATTGTCGTCGTAGATGAACATTCACCAACTGGTGGTCTTGCCACGATTGTTGCTGAGGTCATGGTTCGCGAAGGTGTTGCTAAGCCGATGGAAGTTATTTCCCTACCCGATCAATTTTTGCTTGGCTCGTCCAGCAGGGATTGGGCCCATGAGACTTATGGCCTAAGTGCCACAAAACTTGAATCACACCTTAAGACGCTTGTAATTGCATCCTAATTTTAAACACAGCATATAAGACTTGATCCGATGAAAACCATTCAAATTGGCCCTTGTGGCCCAGAAGTTTCTTTAATTGGTTTTGGGACTATGGGTTTGGGTGGACGTTATGAAGCTGATAACTCTTCAGATCAGAACAGCGAGAACCTATTGCGTGAGGCGATAGATCTTGGGGTTAATATCTTCGATACTGCCGAAGTTTATGCTGATGGTCACACTGAAACTATCTTGGGACGGGCCATCGCCAATTGTAGGGAAGATGTAGTCATCGCCACAAAGTTCTCACCGGCTAACAGCACTTACGATGGTGTCATTAAGGCAGCCGAGGCTAGCCTTAAACGACTGTGTGCGGACTATATCGATATCTACCAAAATCACTGGCCTAGTCCAGACGTTCCGTTTGATGAAACGTTGTCCGCTTTGGTCCGTCTTGTTGAAGATGGAAAAATCCGATATGTTGGTTTGAGCAATGTTACTGCGACGGAAGTCATATCCTATAAGAATAAGCTGCCCGAGTCATTCCCATTGGTTTCTGTGCAACAGGAATATAATTTGGCGGAGCGTTTTGTTGAACACAGTCTATTGCCAACTTGTAAAGCGAACGAGTTAGCATTGATTGCTTACAGCCCACTTGGTCAAGGTAAATTAGCTGGAGCCAACATTAATAACGAAACGCTCTCGCAATTGTCGGAAAAATATGATTTAAATACAGCTCAGATTTGCCTGCAGTGGGTTTGCCGTCAGACTGGAGTGATAGCAATTCCAATGACGACAAAAACTGAAAATTTGCGACTTAATATAGGCTGTCTTGATGTTGAAATTGAAGCCTCTGATCTGGCTTTGTTAACGGAAGCGTACGCACCGGATATTCGGGAAATACCAATTGACGAAATCGACGTTATTGGTTCGCATACAGGAAAGGCCTATACTTCGATAGAGGATGCTAAAAATAACACACTTAATATTTCTCCAAGCCCAGTTGAGCTGGCTAGAGAATTGTCATCCGGGGATATGCTTAAGCCTGTGAAGGTCAGAAAAAGTACTTCCACGTCCGGTAAATACGAACTTTTCGAAGGGCAGTTGCGTTATTGGGCTTGGACTATAGCCCATGACGGACAACGCCCAATCCTAGCGCAAGTCGCTCAGTGAAAGAAAATAATAGATTATATAATCTTGTAAGGGACAGCTTAGATTTTGGGCTTGGGTAATAGGATTTAGAAGTGAAGAACCTATTCAAGTAAATATAGATGAATGATCTTTTTATCAGGTAAATATATAGTTTTAGGATCCTCAGGGATGATGGGATCACATTTATTAGGTTTGTTAAAAGACAAAAAGAATATTTCTATAAAAGCAATATACTTTAAAAATGTTCCAAGAATTAAGGGAAAGAATATTACACCTATAAAGTGTAATCTACTCGATGATAGAAATTTAAAAAGAGTGTTTGAAGGTGCAGATTATGTTATTAATTTTGCTGGACAATTGACGACATCAAAAGTATTAAGAAAAAACCAGGTTGACCCAATTGTATACAATCTTAAAATATTTCTAAATGTTATCAAATCCTCTTGGAATGCACGAGTGAAAAAGTTTTTTTGGTTAAGCTCGACAACAGGATATCCAGAAACTAATAAGAATTTAGTTGAGGAAGATATGTTTAATAAAAACCCACCGTTTTTTTGGTATGGTATTGGTTGGATGACTAGGTATTGTGAAACACTTTGTGAGTATTTTTCAAATAAAATTGATCAAAAGATGACATCAGTTGTTTTACGCCCTTCTTTGATTTATGGTGAATATGACCATTTTGATGGAGATCATGCACACTTTCTTCCAATGCTAATTAAAAAAATGTATCATAATAGTGATAAAATTTTGATGACTGGGAATGGAGCAGAAAAAAGAAATTTTGTTTATGCTGGTGATGTTGCTTATTATGTGTTATTTCTTCTCAAAAATGAAAAATCATATAGACCACTTAATCTTGGTGCATTAAAGTCGATGAGTATAAAAAATGCTGCATATAAGATTGCTCAAATAATGGATGTTAATAAAAACCGAATAATATTTGATAATAAAATAACCAAAAGCATTGATTTTAAATTCTCAACTAAGAGAATAAATGATTTGTATGGAACTCTAAATCTTACAAATTTTGATGAAGGTATAAAACAAACAGTAGAATGGTATAAACTCAACAATAAATAAATGTTATGGATAAAATAAAAGTAATAATACCTTCTTGGAGCTACTGGAAAAACCCATTAAAACTTCAACCATTGTGGGAGCTTCATTATGCAACTTGGTTAAGAAAAAACTTAAGTAACTTTAAAATTATTGTAGAAGATCTAAGAGATAAAGAAAAAAATTTCATTCCTTCAGGAGCGAATATTTATTTCTTCTGGCTAATGAAAGCAGCCGATTCTCAAGAGGTATATTCTATATGTAATGGTATAAAAAAAAATGAGCCTGATTCATACATAATTATAGGTGGGACTCATGCTGATCATATGCCCCAGGAAACTCTCTATAACTGTGATGTTGTTCTTCAAGGTACATCGGAGGATACTTTAGTTGAATTAATTAATGACTACAAAAACAAAAAAAAAAAGTTTGGTATCATAGAGAGAAAAAAAGTCTGTTTATTTAACGATTTACCTTTTTCGGATAGAGATTTTATTGAAAAAGAAAAAGTTGTAAACAACCTTCACTTTGAAAAATATGGTAATGTAATCGGTACTGGAGCATACTTTTCAAGAGGATGTTCTTTTAATTGCAGGTTCTGTGTTTATAATAATCCCCCAACATTTGAATATAACTCTTTTGAAAAAATTACAAACGAAATCGAGTATTTAAAAAAAAATTATGGTGTTGAAGGTATTAATTTAAGAGATGAAGTATGCATCCCTGTGAATAAAAAGGTTGCAATCCCATACTTAGAGGCAATAGGTAAACAAAACATAATTTGGAGGGGGCAAACAGTTCCCCTTGGTAATGAAGAACTTCTGAAAACTGCCTCGCAAACTGGTTTGAAAGAGTTAGCCCTTGGTATTGAAAGTGTTGACTCTGATATGGTTCTAGAGATTTCAAACAAGCCATCAAAAAGTATTTCTAATAATAT